>Ga0222673_1000263_pt1 | contig 28560 bp, 25 predicted proteins | sample AntAcemetagen801_FD_179845 | JGI IMG/M metagenome (GOLD analysis project Ga0222673, IMG submission 179845) | Saline water microbial communities from Ace Lake, Antarctica - #801 | ecosystem: Environmental > Aquatic > Non-marine Saline and Alkaline > Saline | place: Antarctica: Ace Lake...
CCATCCTGTCGTCGGCTCTAAATGAAGTAACACCAGACCCAGAAAAATTGGAACAGCTCCTGGCTATTGCTACAGCGTACCAAACCATGCGTGACGCAACACTTGCAATCCCGGTCCCAGCCTTTGTTGCCAAACAACATCTTGATCTGATCAATACCTACCACGCGCTATACGAAAGCATCTCTTCTATGGCTATCTCGTTTGAAGATCCAGCTCTGACTTTGATACGCATGAAACGCTACCAAGACGACGCAACTGGTCTTGATTTCGCCCTGCAAAATATGTACCAGAGCTTGGAACCCTATGCGTCTTTGCTTGGCCCAGACGACCCAGCGTTATTATTCGTAATCTTTAGCCCAGATTTTAACTCTTAATTATATGGATACTTTTTTCCTTGGTTTAAAAAAAATACTGGTTGGTACAATGTTTGTCGTATTCGGGTTTGTGATGACCTACATACCACAAATCCCAACTAGCCACACCGCCGATGTCTACGCGGGTGGTATAGGCGGCATTGTGAACGACCCGATTAACACCGCTCAAAACGCCCTTACCACCGTACAAAGTACGCTGAACGCTGCTGCCAATACACTAGGCTGGACCAAAGAACTGACCCTGGACGGGATCGGCTGGGCGCTGGCCAAGCGGGTAGTGTCAGGCATGGTGAGTAGTTTGATAGACTGGGTCAACTCTGGTTTCCAGGGGCGCCCAGCGTTTATTGCCGACCTGCGAGGTTTTTTGCTCAACATCGTTGACGAGGAAATTGGTAAATTTATCAGCGAGCTTGGCTCGATTGGGTCGTTTATCTGTTCTCCGTTTCGCCTTGACGTGCAGATAGCGGTGGCTACGCAATACGAGCAGTACGGTGCTGATGGCACTGGACAATCGGCACCCACTTGTACGCTAACTGGAGTTATAGACAACATCCAAGGGTTTATCTCGGGCGTTGATTCTGGTGGCGGGTTGGCTGACTGGCTGACTATCACCGCCACACCACAAACGTACACACCATATGGCGCACTACTAAGTGCCCAAGCCACCGCTCGCGCCCGAATCATCAACGCAGAGGGTGAGACTTTGACTGAACTCAACTGGGGCTCTGGTTTTATTTCTCAGTCAGTGTGTCAAGCGATCGAGGGTAGCTCCGGCGGGGAAGACTGTTCAATCGTCACCCCCGGTAAAATTGTTCAAGAAGCCCTAACCCTCAACCTAGACACTGGTCGCCAAGTGTTGGTACAGGCAGACGAGATAAATGAGTTGATCGGCGCCCTACTCAACCAACTTGCCAACAAAGCCATCACTGGTGTGGCTGGACTTCTAGGCCTGTCCAGTGGTACTGGCTTTACGTATTCTGGGTATGCTGGTGGATCGTTCCTTGACGCTCTCAACCAAGAAGCTGACGACATAGTAGCCAGCTCAACCTCAGACGGGCTAACCATGATGACCGGCGCACTACGAGAAGAACGTAATTACCGTTCCAGTAGCCAGTTCTTGGCTGATAAGCTAGAAGTATTTATTGACGACACGTCTAACGCCACCGGTTCACGCGACGTGGCTATGATTATCAGCGACGAGATAACCGACGAGATAGAACGCACCAATATCAGCATCTCTACCCTAACCCAATACGTCGCTGAATTTGACCTAGCCTCTACCACTCGCCGAGTTGAAATATTTGTCGACTACTCTAACCTCAATCGCACCAGCGTCATTCGCAAGGCTCAAAATATCGCCGAGTGGCAAGAACAATTGAGCCTCTTGGGTATCGACCCACGCGACACTCGTGCTATCGACGAAATCATTGCCAGTCAAAATGCCACCAGCACCTCAACCATAGAAGAATAAAATCTCATGTTCAGACTCCTACCAGCTCAACCACAGCGCACCTGGCTCATGCTGGCTGGTGTGGTTGTGGTGGTGGGATTCTTGCTGCTTCCGTTAGATGTAATTCACGCCACAACCGAAGAAATAACAGATGGGGAGGGTGCCGTCCGCAGACTTTTATTTGGGATAGTTATGAGTCTCACCGGTTGGTTTGTCTGGTTTGGCGGCGCTATTCTTGATTTTGGGGTCAATTCATTTGTGATTAACTTTGGTATAAACTTTAATCAAAATGGCGTTGGAGAGGCTGTCAATGGTTTATGGTCTGTCGTGCGTGACTTCTTCAACATTTTGTTTATTTTTGGATTGGTGTATATAGGGTTCAAAATGATCCTTGGCAGTGACGACTCCAACACCAAGCGAAACTTGGTGTACCTCATCATGGCTGCGCTCCTGATTAACTTCAGCTTGTTCATCACAAAGTTTGTCGTTGATTTTACCAACGTGTTAGCTAGTCAAGTGGCAATCGCCGGGTTTCAAGCATCCAACCAAGAGGGGACTGACGTAAAGCAGAGGCAAAATGGTGGTGTAACCGAAGTAGCAATTGGTGACACGTTCTTTGACCTGATGGACATCAGCCCCACTGTCTTGCAGACGCCAGAGGGTATAGAAAACGGACGAGTGTTGCCCTGGACGTATATATTTGGGTCTGGAATAGTCAATATTGTCGCTGCATTTGCCTTTGGGGTAGGCGGTATCATGTTGATCATTCGGTTCGTGGCCCTATCGGTATACATGGTGTTGTCGCCATTTATGTTCCTAGGCTGGATATTCCCCGGGTTCCAGAGTATGAGCAGTAAATACTGGATTGGCTTTCTCAAGCAAGCCTTCTATGCACCGGTGTATATTGTAATGATATTTTTTGCAGCTACTATCCTCAGCAACTTCTTTGGTGACAATGGTTCATACCAAGACGCTGCACTGGGTCAGCTAACCGGGGCTAAGGGAGTATTTGGTGCAGCGGGCGGTCAGGCAGTTGCGTTTGGAGCCGGACTAGCGCCGTTTATACTCTCGGCCGCTTTCCTCATCGCCGCAGTCCAGGTCGCCGGCAAGCTCAGCGCCGACGGCAGCACCGTCATGGCCAAAGTAGGTGGGGCAGTACAATCCCGGGTGCGTAGAACAGTACAGGGTGGAGCAATGTTCGTACCTAGACGCGCTGCTGGACTTGGTGCATATGGCGCAAGTGCAGCAGGAAGACGTGCGGGTCAACTCGTACAAAACTTTGATGCTGCTTCAAAAAGTAGTAGGGGGGCACGTATCGCTCGGGGTGTATTAAATACAGCTACTTTAGGAGCAACGTCTAACAGCGCATTAAGGACTGTAACTGACAAAGTAGCTGGAGCAAGTATTGCTGGATCATTGACACGCGAGCAATATATAAAACAGGAACGTGAACGAGCAAAAACTAATGCTCGTATTACTACTAAGGCGCAAGATGAGGCGGACATTAAAGCTGCTGAGGGAATCGATCCAAATGCATTAAATCTAACTGACACACAGAAGAAACTTCTTGACAAGCGTGAAGCTGCAATAAACAACTATAGCCCAACTGAACTCGAAGAAATGGGTGAGAAAAAGCGTAATAAACTGGTTGGTATGCTTAAAGCAGGCACTGTTTCCAAGCTACTAGATAGTGATAACTTATCCTCTACTGAGAAAGTAAGTCTTCAGGCTAAATATCGTGAGACCGTAGAAGCAAAAGTACTTGATTCTAATAAACGAGTAATCACTGAGGAATTAACAAAGCTTTCAGAGAAGCAACTTGATATTTTGGGCACTGAATTTGCTGATTTATATGCTGGCTCATTCTCTGATAAACAAATGGAGGGTTACAAAAAAAGCGATGCCTTTACCGAACGACAAAAAGATTCTCAAAAAGCTGCTCGAGTTAACCATCAAAAAAGCAGGACAACCACCCAAATGGGACGCAAGACACTTTTCAGAGATACTGAAGCGACCGTACTTAATGGTGTAACACGTGCAGTTCCTAAGAATAAACCTAGAAAACCATCTGAAATTGCCAACTTACCATTTGGCGCATTTGTCGACGAAGGCTCTAATACATTACACGCAGATGCGATTGAATATCTAACTGTCGACACCCTAAAGCAAATGGCTCGTAATGCCAGCCAAGGTAACCCAGCACCGAGTGACGCGCAGCGCCAAAAATTAGGACGATTACTATTGAGTCCTGGTGCAGGTGCATCATCACGGGTTTCGGATTACTTGAGATCAAACAAAGGTAAGGAGGACTTCTTAACATAGTTTTATGAATCACGAACAACGAGAAGAACTATTCGAGTTAGCATCTGATGTACAGAAACATCTATATGAAAGTCATGAAGCAGGCCTTGCTCTTGAGCAGATTGCAATAAAACATTTACTACAAGCAAATCACATTGATTTTGCAATCGCTGTTGGGGATGTTATCTTGGGCCTATTTCCCCAAGAGCAGCTACCCCAACTCCTAATCGAACGCCTCAATCTTAGCCAGGCCAATGCTATGCGGATCACAGCTGATGTGCTTGATTTCCTCGAGCCACTTGATGCGACTAAAACCGCTGTGCCGGTAGCAACTAACATCCCCATCCAAACGCCAACTGCGGTCGCTGACCCTGAACCCATCTCGCTTGCGGACGAGTTGGCTGCAGCTGAAGCTACATTTCATCAACTCCAACCCATCAGGACGATGGCGGGGGATATGCAGACCCTTAAACATGACGTTCCAATCCACCAGGCAGCTAGCCAGGAGACCCTCCTCAACGGTGACGGCAACGGAAAGAAAAACCCCGGGGCACAATGGGGTGAACAATAAACCCGGGCGTAATTACGGTGGTGCAGTGTATACTAGAGTCACACTATGCGGTTTGAAGTACCACAATTTATCGAGATCGAAGACAAGATCTTTGGCCCACTAACCTGGCGACAATTCGTGTACCTGGGTGGAGGGGTAGGGATTGCAGTAGTGATGTTTCTGGTTGTACCTTTTTTTGTGTTTGTGGTGGTAGGCTTGCCAATCGCGTTGCTCGCGGGTGCGCTGGCGTTCTACCCGATCAACAACCGACCGTTTTCGTACTTCCTTGAGGCTATCTATAATTATGTCGTCAACGAACGTTTGTACCTCTGGCACCAGAAGCCAGACATGGTGTACAAAGAACCAACTCAGCCAAAAATAGCCGCCGCTTCTAACTACACCATTAACCCAGAGAACCGCGGCCGTAAACACAAAAGTATCACTTCGCTCACTCGCTCACTCGAGTTACAAGCCCTACAAAAAGCCGATCAATAATCTATGCCAAACAAAAAAGCCGCTACCCAACAATTCGTACCAATTCGTGATATCAAAGACGGCGTGGTCATTAAGCGCAATGGCGAGATGCTCATTATTTTGTTGGCGTCGTCGGTTAACTTTGCACTCAAGTCTTTGGACGAGCAGCGGGCGATCTTGCAACAGTTCCAAAACTTCCTTAACACTATCGACTTTAGTCTGCAGATATATGTGCAGTCACGCAAACTCAACATCGAACCATATTTGGAAATATTGTCGGGCTTGGAGAGCAAACAAGACAACGACCTGATGCAAATCCAGCTGCGCGAATACATGGAATTTATCCGAACGTTTACAAGCGAAGTCGATGTGATGAGCAAGAGCTTCTTTGTGGTAGTGCCGTATTCACCGACGCGTATCAACTTGTCCAAAGGGGTGGCTAGCTTGTTTTCTAGCAACAGCAATGCCGCGCTTTCAAACGACCAACAGTTTGAAGAACACCGTTTGCAGCTAGAGCAGCGAGTGGCAATGGTAGTACAAGGCTTGGCTGGTGTTGGTGTGCGTACTATGCGTTTGCAAAAAGACGACCTGGTTGAATTGTATTACCATTTATACAACCCTGGTGACCCCACTGGGACTGCCCCTGCGGTACAATCATAGCTATGGCACTGTTCGACTTTCTACAACCCAAACAAGACCAGGCTGCCAATCCGTTTAAGGATCAGTTAATGAACCTGACCGACGTCATTGCGCCGTCGGCTGTTCAGATCAGTCCACGCACAATCAACATCAGCGGCACCAGTGCCCGGACATACTACGCGGTGTCTTATCCGCGATACCTAAACGATGGTTGGATCGAACCGGTGTTAAACCTGGCCAAAGAAATCGACGTATCAATCTTCATCCACCCCGTTGACACAGCGGACAGTCTCAAGAAGTTTCAGAAAAAGGTAGCCGAGGTACAGAGCCAGATCAGCATCAAAGAAGAGCGGGGGGAAGTCCGTGACCCACAACTAGAGGCGTCGTGGCGTAACCTGGAACAACTACGAGACAAACTAATGCAGGCCGAAGAGAAGCTGTTTGACGTGGGTTTTTACATTTCAATCTATGGTCCAGACGAAACCGCTATCAGCAAAATTGAGAACGACATCAAAAGCATGCTCGACTCAAGGTTGATCACGATGAAGCCGGCACTCTTCCAGCAAGAACAAGGTATCAAAAGTGTCTTGCCTCTCAACGACGACTTGTTACAGGTACATAGCAAGTTCAACTCCTCACCGTTGTCGAGCTTCTTTCCGTTTACCTCGTTTGACCTGACCTCTGACACCGGGATTTTGTACGGTATCAACCGGCACAACTCATCGCTGATATTGTTTGACCGTTACAGCTTGACTAACTATAACTCGGTGACGTTTGCGACATCAGGGGCAGGGAAGTCATACGGATTGAAACTTGAAATCCTTCGATCGTTAATGTTTGGCACCGAGGTCATCGTACTTGACCCCGAGCGCGAGTACGAATACCTGGCCGAGGCTACCGGCGGGCGGTTTTTCAATATTTCTTTGTCGTCTGACCACCACGTCAACCCATTTGACCTGCCACCACCAGCCAGCGACGAAGACCCACGTGACGTCCTGCGCTCACACATTATCGAATTAATTGGCTTGTTCCGCCTGATGTTTGGCGGCCTGACTCCTGAGGAGGAGACTATTCTCGACCTGGCGATCCAGGAAACATACGCGCTGAAGGACATAACTGGTGATGTGGATTTTGCCGACATGGAGCCACCGCTGTTGTCTGACTTTGAAATGGTGTTGGCTGGGATGGATGGTAGTGGGTCACTCATCTCACGTCTAACCAAATACACTAGCGGTACTTGGTCAGGTTTTATGAACCAACCAACCAATGTCGATATCAACCAAAAGTTTGTCGTTTTCAGTCTGCGCGACATGGAAGATGAGCTCAAGACCATTGCTATGTACATCATCACTAACTTTATCTGGGGGAGTGTCCGCAGGCGTCTAGCCAAGCGGCTGATGGTGATCGACGAAGCTTGGTGGATGATGAAAAGTGAAGACACCGCGTCATTCCTCTTTTCACTGGCCAAGCGTGGACGTAAGTATTATCTTGGGATCGCTACCATCACCCAGGACGTAGACGACTTTTTGCGCTCACCCTATGGTGTACCGATGATCACCAACTCTTCTATTCAGCTGCTGATGAAACAGTCACCCACGGCGATAGACAACATCCAAAAAACTTTTAACCTAACCGACGAGGAAAAGTTCCTGTTGCTAGAGTCCAACGTTGGGGAAGGGATCTTTTTCGCTGGCCTCAAGCACGTTGCGATCAAGATTATCGCCAGCTACACCGAGGACCAGATCATTACCTCGGACCCATCACAGCTACTGGAGATCAAAAAGGCCCGCGCCGAACTGGAAGCCCTCGGGACGGGGTAGGGTGCTCGAGACTTTGTATGTAGTACACTATACGTACCATGCAGGTCAGTCGTGTTAATCGTGAATACAGAAACGTTGGTTCAAACGATGAGCCCGCCAACAGTAACCGTCGCCCACGCTCGGCTGACGTACTACCTTTTCGTGGCGGACAAACCCCCGACGACAACCCCCTACACCAAACCCAGGACGAACAATTTAGCACTCGCTACCAGAATCCGTACGCCACTGACAGACCAATCAACCCATCCATCAATCGAGTCGAACGGCAATACGAGCAAGCACCCAGACCAGCACCACCCCGAAGAAGAATTCCCAACCTCAGACGAAAAAAGGTGTTACACAAGCACAGTGCTCAACACACTGCTAAAGTAGCCTTAGCCAGAGCCCGAGTAACCGCGATTAATGGTTGGGTGGTTGGCTGGGGAGTGTTTTGGTACCTCACCTTCCAACTACCGTTTGCATTAATCGGGACGGCGGGGTTAGGTATGGCGACAGCCGTTCTTCAGTTAGAAGCGAGTTTAACCCCAGAAGGAGACGGTTTTTTTAGTACAGTTGCTGGTGTATTAATTTCTGGACTTACCTCACTTTTAGCTGCTGCCGCTCAGCTATTTGGTCTCAACTTCGACCCAATGATTCTATTTATTGCTCCGTTTGCACTCACCTTTTTACTGGGGCTATTGCAACTTATCCTGACTTGGTTTATGTATAGTGTTGCCGGCGTTCGTTCCCTTAGTGGTCAGTCTGGTGGAGTGAAGACGTTACTATTTACATTTGCAGCCATTGGATATGCACTCCCAATTCTTAATTTGTTCCCGTTAATCTTTCTATGGACAACCATAGTGTGGTTGCGTCCAAAATAGAAAAAGCCCCACTGATTAGCAGGGCTTTTAGATTTGTAGGCAAACACCTCTATGTTGCTGCCAGGTAGAGCGTCCGCGCTGGAAGAACAGTTTTGGGAGTCACATCAGAGGGGAGGTGATCTCGGTTCAATTCAACAAAGGTGTCGAAGTTGACGAATGATCCGTTGATGATTTCCTCAACAGTAGCGTCACGAACATGTCCGATGCAAATCACCGTCGAGGTCCTGTTTTTAGGATCGCAGCGGGCGTCAGTGAAGGTAAATCCACCTGCCAAAGCAGGCGCAGCGGACACCAGCAGTGCCGCGGTGAGAAGGGAAGAAATGCGTAACATTGGTAGTCCTTTCTTTCGGGCGCTGCCTGGAGCGCTGTGTTACTTATGTTTGAAGAACTGCTCTGGCCGTTGGTCGGCCATGAGGGTGGGGACAACAATACTTGACGTGCCCCCTTAATATTTATATATACCACTAAAATAGCAAAAGTACAAGTCCTTTTCTTGACCGTGAACTGGGTATAACTGGTGGACTTACTGGGGATAGCTAGTATAACTTGGGCGTTATAACCTGAGTTTCTGCTACTATATGTGTATATGTGGTACCGCTATGTTTGTCTTGTTGTCTTGGTTTGCCTGCCGAGTGTTAGTGCTGCCCAAATGGGCGGGCTAGACGGGCTGACTGCCGGTAATCAGGAACCAACCATCATTCTTGATCCACTATTTCCCAGCCCAGGGCAATCTTTTACCGCGACTGTCCAGGACTTTAGTCGAACGGTGTTTGGTTCAGAAATCACCTGGTCATATAACGGAACAGTGATTGAGGAAGGAAGTAACCAGCGCTCAGTTGAACTGGTTGCTCCTGCAGCCGGGGGTAACTACGAGCTGACTGCTCAACTGGTCACACCAGTTGGATTGGTGCAACTGGTAACTACTACGATAAATCCTATCTTTATAGATATCATTATCGAACCACAAACCCGAGTACCAGACTGGTACTCGGGACGCGCACTTCCAAGTTATGCTAGCCAGATAAATGCCACCATACTGCTACACGACGGTACCGATTTCCTTGACCCCAACCAACATGTGTACACCTGGAGAATTAACCAGCAGGCAATTGAAGGTGGCGCGCTGCGGGGTGGACATAAGGTATCATTTGCCACCCCCCGAGGGTCGACGCCCGTGCTGGTAGTAAGTGTGACCGACACTCGGGGTACCGCTATTGCCAGCCGAGCCATCACTATGCCAAGTTTATTTCCAGAATTATTTTTCTACGAGAAACATTCGCTGTATGGTGTGAAAAATATTCCCCTCCAACCAGACGTGGCCGTAGTTGGGGGTGTACTTAACCTACAGGCTGAACCATATTTCCTAGACACTCGGGTATATAACCGACCAGACATTGCTGCGTGGGAAATAAATTCAGTCAGCACTGACACTGGCAGCAGTAACCCCTACGAAATAACCCTCAGCCGCGTCGGCAGTGGGGGACGAACTTTATTGCAATTCCACGTTCGGTCATTACAAGAAGTACTCCAGGGGGTGGAGGAACAAATAATGATTTCTTTTTAATTATGAAACGCATCGGACTTATTGTTGGAGGAATCGCGGTAGTGTTATTGCTAATCGGTATTTGGGCGTTTGTATTATTTACCGGCACTACCAGTGATACCGTGTCGTTTACAGATTTTGAGTTTGGCGACACTACTGACCCAAACGTCATTATCCCTGAATCACTATCGGACTCAGAAAATCAACCCGAAGTACGTGAAGAAGCCAACCAACGTCTACATCAGTTGACCACCAAACAAGTAGCCGGTTTTGCCGAGATTAACACCAGCACCAACGGCCGCCAAGTTTACTATATCGAGACTGGTACCGGACACATATTCTCTATCGACCTGGAAACGCGGAACCAGAAGCGTGTCTCAGCGACCACTATTCCACTGGCCAGCAAAGGTGCCGTTACCCCCAACGGTAAACACGTGTTGATCCAGTCCAACACAGGGTCACGGGCGCAGTTTGTAGTTGGTACCCTGACTGACGGCAGCGACCGCCTGAGCAATGTGCCACTAGAGCAAGACATTGTGTCGTTTGCCGCCACCGTCGACAACAACTTTATTATAGCCGTTACCGAGGGTAATGGTCTGGCAGTGCTGGTTTACGAACCAATCACCGATCAGCTAATACCCCAGTTCACCATCCCGTTTCGAGAGGCTAGCATCCGTTGGCATCATACTGCAGTTGGTCCACACATCGTCTACCCCAAGGCCACCAGTCGGCTTGAGGGGTACGTCTACAGTTATCTCAACGGAGTTGTAACCAGGCACAATGCTACCGGGTACGGATTGTCAGCAGTGGGGTCGTCAGCTGCAGTTATCTATAGCGCAGTCGATGGGGAACGATACACTACTTACAGTCTTGCGACCGATCAGCTTATTTCCAACAATACTCCAGTGACCCTAATCCCAGAGAAATGCCTATTTACTCGCACCAGCGATACGACCGCTATTTGTGGTGCTACCCTAGATGAACCGCCATACCTTATGCCTGACCCTTGGTACCAGGGGAGGGTAGTCCTTAACGATTCACTATGGGAATACAACACCAACTCTCAGTCGGCGCGACTGTTAGTGTTCCCCGAGTCTGCTACCGGACGACAAATTGACCTGATTAACCCTCAATTAGGGCCTGACGACCAACATTTCTATTTCCAAAACAAGGTCGACCAAACCCTGTGGATGTATCAGTATAAAAATACCTTTAACTAATATGAAATCCTTCTTTACTACCATCCTACTTGTAGTTGTACTTATTCCGACAAGTGTATTTGCGGAAGAGGCTGCAAACAACTTCCTAGTTGGGATCCCTGGTGTAGGTGACCCTACCGGGGACTTTGATGGCTACATCAACGCGATCTACGCTATGTTCATCAGCCTGGCGGCTCTATTGGCGGTGGTCAAGATCGTCATCGCTGGGGTCAGGTATATGTTTTCCGACATTGTCACCCAAAAAAGTCAAGCTAAAAAAGATATCCAGGGAGCGTTGTTTGGTCTAGTAATTGTACTAGGGGCCGTACTAATTCTAACCGTCATCAACCCAGATTTAACAAATTTCAATTTGGATACCGACATGATAGAACGCCCAGATCGGCCAAAAAGTCCTGTTGGTTCATCATCAGATAGAAATACCTGTGCAAATAGCTCACGATGTACAGCTGTGTCTTGTGAATCATCTGATTGTCAAATCGAAATTACTCAGTGCGAATCAGAAAAAGGCAGATTTTCTTATACAGCAGAAGACGGTACCCTGTTCTGTATTGGTAATCCAACATTGTATGAAAATCTTTGTGGTCCAGATGGCTCAGGGTGCGTAAATTCGAATTGTCGTTTTGCTCGACTTAGCACCTGCTCAGATGCTTGTCAAAATGATGGTGGTTACTTCCATGAAAGTGGGAGTATTGCATACGGTGTAATATCTGGTCAATTTGATAGTTGCTCAATACCCATAAATGACAGGTCAGTTGACTACATTCCATGTGCCAGGTTATCAACCGTAGATGGGGAGACTTACGATTGTACAGTGCCGGCTGAGGGTGAAACACGTTCAGCGATTGACATTTGCACAGAGGGTGGAACAAACAACAATTTTGCTTACGAAACAGTTAACGTTAACTTTGTTAATGCCAACACTCCACAAGTTACTTGTGTAACCACACCGTCTCCAATTGACCCACTGGAAAATTCAGCATCTCCGGTTGAGATAGAGATTGAAACTGGTAACGCTTTACTTGATGAGTATCTAACCGAAAATAATCTGTCAAACGCCCCTACAATCTATGCAATTAACACAAGATTAGAAGCAACTGGTGAGGAAATAACTATTACAGAAGAGTTGATACTTGATTGGGCTGATGATTGTGAGTTAAATCCTGACGGTAGCGAAACGGGAAATACTTTTGTAGATATAAGATCCGGCCAAGCGGGCGTTTCTGTATGGGCTTGCGCAAACTAGTGTGCAAGGTGCAAGGTAGTGTGCAAGGTCCAGCCTTGCACACTTGTTGCTGCGCCGGCTGACTGGGCTTTAAATAGTGTCGGTTGTAGAGTTTGGTGTGACGCCATTAATGGTCAAATAGTCGGCGCTAATGCAATCTCCTCTGGCAGCTGTGTATACGGTGAAGAATTTGAACAAGAGGATTTAGTTAATTCTGTACTAGAAGAAACAGACTTCTGTGGCACGGCAGGGTGCAGCGTCGTCACCTGCAGCTTCTGGCGGCTGACAGGTTCTTGTCAAACCTGGTGTGAAAATAGGGGAGGCCAAAATGTTAGTACAAGTTTTATGAATGACGCTGCACAATGCATTATTCCCAAGACTAATTTGGACAACGGTTCAGTTATTCTAGACTGTAGTCATGAAAGTGGAATGACTGATTGTCGACCAGTAATCTCTCGGTGTGAAGCTGGTGGTGGCGTGGCGACCACCAGAGTTGGTGAAAATAGTCTACTTGAAGTTGTTTGTGATTGACAACTAATTACTTCTGCCCAAGATCTGCTTGGAAGAGATCTTGAACCCGGAGACCAATATCTTGTACCGTGTGACAGTTCCGAATCAGGTCTGGGGTGTAATACCACTACTTGTTACGAAGATACACATACTGTTAAAGAAATTCAATACCCAGAAATCGACCAGGCCGGTATCCCAACCGGAAACACCATACGTCTTCTCTCTTGTACTGTTAACTAACAGCTGAGCAAACCATTGCAAGCTTAAAATAAAATTGAAAAAGCGCGACATGTTTTCCATGCCGCGCTTTTGTTTTGGTCCAGGTACTATGTACTATCTGCCTTGCCAAGACATGCTGTACGTGCCGACCTGGCGGCCGGTTGCTGCATCCAGTATCACGCCAGTGTCTGTCCCTTCATTAGAAGGATATGGCGTGGCTGTAACTGGAATAGTCCATCCGCGCATAGCACAGATAATTGTGCTGCTGCCAACGTTGGGTTGTACCTCAAGCATCGGTGCATTTGGCGCCGTAGCGCATACATCAGTTGCGTCAGCAACGTTGGTGACACTGACGTCCGCCGGATAACGTATTGGCGTGAAGCGCGGACTGATCAGCCCCCGGTAAGTGATACTCTCACCGGCATTGAGGGTTACATTAACCACCGCAACCTTGGCGCTGGGGGTGGCTCCGTTAGGGGCACAACCAGCTGATATTAGTACCCCCACTAAAAGAGCAGGAAGAACAATAGAACGACATACCATTTCATTTCCTTTCTTTGGTTTGGTGTTTTGTTCTAGTACCTTATACCACAAAAGAATATGATTGCAATAGTATTTACCGATGTTTCCTAACAAATATCTCTTGTAGCAACGCAGTGATGTTACTTACCAAGAAGTATAGGGCGATAGCTACCGAGATAGAGTAGGCGATAACTCCCATTAGAATTGGCATGACGTATTTCATTTGCACTTGCATGTTACGCATAAAGTCTTCTTTCATATCTGGTTTATCACCTTCTTTTCGGGGAGCAACTTTTGGCATAGTGAGACTCACTACCAGAAATTGTGTCAGTCCAACAATAACCGCCAACAAAATGCTTTTGTCGGTAATATCAAATTGGTTCAAGAAGAAACGATTACTCTCAGTTGGTACTGGTACAAACGAGTACAAGTCGGTAGAGTTAATGACTATATCCTTGCTAGCTTCACCGGCAAAAACTGACAAGAATCCAACCTCTTCTACCGGCGCACCATCAACTACTGGGGGATACAACCCGATTACCGCAAAGTACATCGAGATTAACAAGGGAATCTGTAAGATAATCAGGAAGATACTGGCAAACGGATTCATCCCAGCGGTACGGTACGTTTCCATGGTAGCGCGAGCAAAAGCTTCACGGTCTTCTTTATGAGTTTCTTTCAACTCTTTGAGTTGTGGCTCGATTTCTTTCATGATCCGCTGTGTCTTGGCGGCCTTGATCGATACCGGCAACAAAATAGTTTTAACCAGGAACACAGTAGCAACAATAGCCAACCCGACGTCACCGCCAGGGAAGATGTCAATAAAGAATACTAAAGCGTTGTAAATTGGATCAAAGAAAAAAGTGTGCCAGATATAGTTGAACATATGTGCCGGTTAGTTTACGTTTTTTTGCAGACCTGTGCAATGTAACTATTGATCTCTGCTAAGGAAGTTTTTCTTGTCAGTTGAGTGTAACTGGGTTTTATTAATACAATAAACACACCAGTTTGTTGGTGCTTTTGACATACCAACCGCAACTGCGCGTATACCCGCCGACGAATAGTGTTGCGAGTGACAGCCTTTTTACTAACTTTTTTTCCAACTACAACTGACCCGTGTAGGGTTGGTAGGGGAGTATGGATGATCGTACAGTGAGGAAAATGAAATCGCTTACCAGCTGCAAAATACTGGTCAAACTGTTTGGTTGTCAGACGTTGAGCTTTGGCTAGCATATTACACATTATACGACATCTACAAACTAGAGAGGTACTATTAATCTTAATACAAACGCTTCCAGGAATTATCGGCCGGCTATCGCCGCTAATTCGGAAGTAAGTTCAATATAGTCGCTACGCTCGTTATTTCATTCAAAAAAGCGCTAGCGCGCTTTTTTGACTGTTAGCTGAGCTCGGCCTTTTCGACGCCTCGCTTGAATGATCTTGCGGCCGCTGGGTGTAGCTGATCGAGCGAGGAAGCCGTGAGTTGTTGCACGCTTTCTTTTCTTTGGTTGATAGGTTCGTTTTGGCATATTGTGTAACTTAGTGGCCGTAACTATACCTAAATGCAGCTATTTTGCAAGTCACTGAAAGCGACCTTACTAGTTCTCCACAGGTTGTCCCCAGTTGCGGATTATAAAGTTTCAAACACATTGCAAACAGTAGCAATAATGGCAAAATATTTACAGACCTTGCAGACAGCGTATAATGCAAAATACCAACCATCTGTATGAACTCTCTCATTACCTCACACCAAGCAAACAGTATCGTTAAAACTGAACAAGTTGATGTTAAACAGTTGTGGGATGACGCACTGGTAACAATTGAGCTGAGCATTACTACAGCGAACTTCAAAACTTGGTTTCGCAACACTCATATAGTAACGCTTGAAGATGGACTAGCCACTATTGGTGTCCCAAGTGTATTTGTTAAAGACTGGCTCCAGGACAAGTTTCAAACTATGATCCTTAAAACCCTGCGCGACCTCACACCTCATGTGCGCAGTGTAGAGTATGTCGTTGCTCAACGTAATGAGCGTAAACAAGAAACTAACAAAAACCAAACTGTTAACGCTGCACTTCCCCTGGAAGAATACTACGTAAACAAAAGTGACAATCTTAATCCAAAATACTCGTTTGAGACATTTGTGGTTGGACCCTACAACGCTCTGGCCCACGCTGCAGCCAAAACTGTCAGTGCTAAACCCGGTATTACCTACAACCCACTATTTATCTATGGTAAAACTGGTCATGGTAAAACTCACTTAATCCAGGCAGTAGGGAACCATATTAAAAAAACGGGCAAAAAAGTGTTCTATGTTACCAGCGAACGCTTCGCGGTTGACTATTTTAATTCGCTGCAAAGTGGTAGTGCCAACAGTTTCAAAGATAAGTATCGTCAATATGATGTCTTGATTATGGATGATATACAATTCTTGGCTACAAAAGAAAAAACCCAAGAGGAACTATTTCACTTGTTTAACGCCCTACACGATAATAATAAACAGATTATCTTCTCGAGTGACATTCATCCAGCTCTACTTAACGGAATGGAGGAACGACTACAATCCCGTTTTGCTCAAGGTATGATCGTCGACTTGCCAGCACCAGACATTGAGTCACGCGCCGCCATCTTGCGCGCCAAATCAGCTCAGAACAGTATTACCTTGGCAGATGACGTCGTTGAACACCTGGCAGCTACCATTGAGGGAAACGTGAGGGAGCTGGAAGGGGCCCTGAACAGCATCATGTGTCAGTCACAACTGTTGGGTAGAATACTTTCCATTGAAGAAGTGCGTACTATTATTAAAAATAGTTCCCGACCACGCAAAACCTTGGCTATTAGTGATGTAGTAGAAAAAGTCGCCCGGTACTATGATATCGACCACGCCAGTATTTACGAAAAAACCCGACGTAAGGAAGTGGTAAAACCCCGGCAAATAATCATGTACATCTTGCGAGAAGATTTCCAGATTTCTTACCCCGCAATTGGTAAAAAACTTGGTGGTAGAGACCACACAACCGTCATCCACTCATGTGAAAAAATCAAGAATGAACTTAAGGGGGATTCGGAGCTAGAAGAAGAAATTACTCAAGTACGTTTACTACTAAAATAAAAAACCTCAGAAGTATCTGGGTGTTTTTTATTTAAATAAGTTACCCGTAACAACTACGTATATAAGTACAAATAAACTGTAGATTACCACGTAACAACTACCAAAATAGTGGGGAATACTACGTCAAAATATAGTACTTATCAACAGGTTGTCACTTTCATATATAATTATCCCCAACTAATCCCCAACAATATGACTCCCACTCACAGCTCTACGCAATTACAGCCTTACAATACAACCAACACTACAACAGTAGATATGACTTTTGCACATCTCCACAGCCCTAATAATAAAGAGTAAAATAGGTTAAAATAAAAATATGGAAATAACTCTTCTCCACAGTGAATTACAAAAAGCTTTAGAACTAGTGGGACGAATAAGCACCAAACACGTAACCTTGCCGGTACTGCAGTGCGTACGAATAGAAGCTAAAGCTAGTCAGATTACTTTACAAGCTACTAATCTCGAGATAAACCTTGAGATCCCAATTAGTGGTGAAGTAGTTGAGCCAGGAGTGGTTGCGGTACCAACTCAGATTTTCTTGCAGAGTATTCAATATATCAATCAGGACAAAATCACTCTACGTATGGAGGAGCAAGTGCTGCAGATTGAAAGTAAAAATTCAAGCACCTCTATTAAACTATTTTCACCTGAAGAGTTTCCAGTAGTGCAACAACTAACAGAATTGGGTGACACCTTGCAGGGTGCTCAGTTTGCGTTTGGGATCAAGAGCGTGGCATTTGCGGCCTCACAGACGTCCATTAAGCCAGAGTTAGGGAGTGTATTTATTCAGCAAAAAAAAGAACACTCGTTAACGTTTGTAGCCACCGATTCTTTTCGTTTGATGGAAAAAACTGTCGCACAAAAAGGGTTAACACTGACTGATTCATTAATGATTCCTCAAAAAAACGCATTAGAGTTGGCACGAATCTGCGATGTTGTCGGGGAGGACCCACAGTTTGGTATGGATGATAATCAGTGTGCATTACGCTTTCCTGGGGGAGTGTACGTATCAACCAGATTGGTGTCCGGGTCATTTCCTGATTACGAGCAAATTATTCCTAAGGAATATGTAACCTACGTAACGCTGCTTAAAAGTGATTTACAACAGTCATTCAAAAAAACTAATATTTTTCTTAATAAATTTCGTCAGGTGACACTGCTAATTAGTGATTCTAATTTGACTGTATCATCACAAAATAACGACGTTGGACATACCACTGACACCATTAAAGCTACAGTCGAAGGAGATGAATTATCACTCAATTTTAACCAACAATTTATTATGGATCCGTTATCACACATTAACGCTGATTCACTTAAATTAAGTTTTGCTGGTATTGGTCGGCCGATGATTTTGCATGGTGTAAATGATACTAATCAAAGGTATTTAGTGATGCCAATGAATAAATAATATAACGTATGCAGATGAAACACGTTGGTTCACTCTTTGAGAACTTCAAAAAACGCTTTACTCCGCCACAAGCATCAGTTGAAAAACGGGTGTCTGAATTAATTTGTGAGTTGACTCCACTAACGATTAAACCAGAACAAATAAAATACAGTGTCGGTTCAAAAACTATTTCACTACAGGTACCAAGTGTATTGAAGTCAGAATTACAACACTATATGAAAAATATTTTACAAAGACTGGAGTCTGAGATGGGAAGACAAAATTGTCCAAAGACTATTCGGTAGTTTCGTCTGCTGTTTCAGTTGAGATAGTAGTTGAAGATGCTTGTAGTAATGAACCAAATGTTTGTTGGTTCCAATTTTGTACACCATATTCCCAATTATAGTAGGCATCGTCGCTAGCTGGATTACTAGGAGCTGGTCCAGTTGGATCACTACGATTTACAAAGTGTAAAATAGAATGAATATTTCCGTAAATTTGACTGATGTCTATTGGAGTATCGTCCTCGGCTTGTTCCAAGGCTTGGGTTAGCATTTCAGTGTTGATGTACTGTCCGCGTAGTATCGGTTTGATTCCAGCTGTATTGATTTGGGGTTGGGTAAAAGTTTGTATTGGTATTTTTGCTAAGGCAACATCCATAAATTCTCGCCACATTGGAGTGGTAATTAAACCAGATAGCCCACCACCCATAGCGGCGTTGTCATTATTTCCAACCCAGGCACCAACAGCGATGTTTGGAGCGTATCCCATGATCCAGGCGTCTCTCAAGTTGTTTGTACTACCAGATTTGATAGCAACGTCTCGATCACCGAAATTAACCAGTGACCACGATCCCCATAGAGGTGTACGGGCGACGTTGTCGGATAGTACATCACTCATCATGTGGGCTATGTTTGCATCTAGTACCCGCTGTTCTGCTACGGCACGTTCCTCAAGAATGTTACCGTGAGTGTCTTCTATTCGTAATATAGTACGCGGTACAGCTCGAATACCGTCATTAGCAAAAATACCGTACGCGTGGGTCATATCTTTGAGTCGTACTTCACCACCACCTAGAACTAGTGTTAGACCATAACGCTCTGGTTCATCAAGGGTAGTTAGACCCATGTCGTTCATTAATTTAAGAGAACTACTCATGCCAGTCAGATATAGCGTTTTAACTGCTGGTATGTTGAGTGATTGAGCTAGTGCGTTACGCATACTAATTGGGCCAACAAACTGATTATTGTAGTTGCGTGGTGAGTAGCAGGGGGATTTAGAAGAAGTGTCCCATTTGTCACAAACGGGAGAAAACTGGGTTGGTACGTCAAATAGGATAGTGTTTGGTAAATAACCCTTACTCCATGCGTTGGCATAAACAAATGGTTTGATTGAAGAACCAGGTTGCCGACTAGCTAGTGCCACATTGAACTGTCCATCGATTTCTTCATCAAAATAATTACGTGAACCAACCATCACTAATACATCCCCAGTTTGAGGATCGGTAGCGACTAGACCAGCGTTGGAAGCATTAAATCGTTCGGTATTTCCGGCGGCTTTTTCCGCTACAATTGCTTCGGCTGCCGCTTGTAGTTCATAATCAAGAGTAGTAATAATCCGTAGTCCTTGTTCTGCCATTGCTTCCTCCCCAAACTGTTCAGTCAATTCCTCTATAATCATCATTACAAAGTGAGGGGCTTTGATACCAGTAATAGCACTGGTACTAAAGGTTACTTCCTCTTTTGACGCTTCGTTATGTTCAGTAATGGTAATAAATCCGTTGACGCGCATGCGGTCAAGTACTAGTTTTTGTCGATGATCAAGTGATTCACGATTGTTACCAAATGGAGAAAGAAAAGTTGGTGCCTGGGGTAATGCAGCTAAATAGGCCGCTTCAGCTAATGTGATGTCACTAGCTGATTTACCAAAGAAACTTTGGGAGGCCTCTTCAATTCCATAGATAGTCCCGCCGTATGGTGATTCGTTGAGATACACTTCAAGAATTTTATCTTTGGTCAATTCTCGTTCTAATTTAATAGATAAAATTGCTTCCTTAACCTTACGAGATAATGTTTGTTCTCTATCTAGTACCGAGTTTTTTATTACCTGTTGTGTGATGGTAGAACCTCCTTGACTGACCCCTCCCTGGTTTAAGTTAGCAATAGCCGCTCGAATAATCGCTTTGATATCGATTCCAAAGTGGTTGTAAAACTGATCGTCCTCAATTGCAACGGTTGCATTTTTGATATGACGAGACATGTCCTCTAACGGTACAACGGTTCTCTTTACATCTTCATGTAAATCATAGAGTAAAATTTCTCCAGTGCGGTCGTATATTTTAGTTGACTGCAATACCCGTCGCTCATCAAACGCAGATAGGTCAGGAATTTGTAAACTGGAAATCCAGATCAAAATACCCGCCGCGATAATAATAAAAGTAGCAAAGAATAAAATCATCCCGTCGATAATTACTTCTTTCCAATTTTTCTTTAGCCATTGACCAGTTTTTTTCATAAATATGAGACTATATAAGCAATAGTAGCACGGGTTGTCTAGACACCTTGGTACGGAAGTGTGCTAGCATTATTTCATTATGAAACTATCTGAAGTACTCCAATCACGAGGTTTTGTTCACCAATTTACGGCCGAACATTTATCGGACATTGTAGATAAAGAAAAACGAGTGGTGTATCACGGATTTGATCCTAGTGCCGATTCGATTCATGCCGGAAACTTTGTACAGTGGATGTTGTTACGTCATTTGGCGGACTATGGGCACAAAGTTATACTTTTGGTTGGTGGAGCAACTGGTCGAATCGGTGATCCAAAACCAGATAGTGAACGACCGTTGATTGATGAAAAAGAAATCAATCATAGAGTATCTAAGATGAAAGCTCAAGCGGAACTATTGTTAGGTAAAACTGTTGAATTAGTAAACAATTACGATTGGTTTGAACATATTAAATTCATTGATTTTCTGCGTGACGTGGGAAAACACTTTACGGTTAACGAGCTCATTAAAAAAGAGGCAATTGCCACTAGGCTACAAAGTGAGGTTGGTTTGTCGTATACAGAATTCGCTTACCCACTGGTACAAGGATTTGATTATTTGACCCTGTACCGGGACAAAAATTGTACATTACAAACTGGTGGTTCTGATCAGTGGGGAAATATGATAGCGGGGGTTGATTTGATCCGTCGCACAGAACAAGCAGAGGCTCATGTATTAACTACCCCGATTATTGTTGATAAAGCCACCGGTAAAAAGTTTGGTAAAAGTGAAGGTAATGCCATCTGGCTTGATCCAGAGAAAACTTCGCCATACGAATTTTACCAGTTTTGGTTGAATGTGAGCGATGAGAGTGCGGTTGATTACCTCAAGTTATTTACGTTTCTTTCGCTTGACGAAATTGCCAGTCTGGCTGCAGACCTAGAATGTAACCCGGGTGAAAGAACCGCCCAAAAGAAACTTGCCTACGAAGTAACTCAGTTAGTGCACGGTCAAAGCGAAGCCGATCTGTCCAAAGAGGTAAGTGAAATATTGTTTGGCAATATGGACGTGAGTGACATCAGTTCAGCTGGAATTGCTATTCTCAAAACCCAGGCCCCTTGTTTTACTACTACCTCAAATGACCTGGTTGATGTGTTGGTTGAAACTAACCTAGCTTCAAGTAAACGTGAAGCGCGCACGTTTATAGAAAGTGGAGCGATCAAAATAAACGGTGAGAAAGTTTCTAATGTTGATACAAAAGTAAAACCAGATGTTTTGCCAATTACTTTGATAAGTCGTGGAAAAAAACAAATGGTAGTGATTGATTGGAATACATAAACAAAAACCCCATCCAGTTGGATGGGGTTTTTGTTTACATCTCATCTACGTCATCAAATGAATCGTAGTCAACATCTTCGGCATCGTCTTCTAGTTCCGCGTCATCAGTTTCTTCTTCTTCCGCATCGTCAGCATTTTCTGGCACTTCCTTTACTTCTTTGTCGTCTATATGCCCAAAGCCTTCGGTGTCACTGTCGTCAGAATCGTCAGAATCCTCTTCTTCTCCCGCGACTTCATCAAGTACGTCGTCACCCAAAGACGCGTCTTCGTCGTCGATGTCTTCTAATTCGTCTTCATGTACAGGGGTATCTGTCATAGGTGTTTGTTATGAGTTTGTTGTATCAAATGCATATGTAACTGATATGGTGCACATTTGCTGCGCCGATTTTACGCCTTTCGACCAAAATGTGCAAGGCAGGTAATACCAACCGCAATCGCGTCGTATTCATCGTCAAGAGCATCTGATGGAACGTCAGGTATTAGTTGCTTGACCATAGCTGTCACCGCCACTTTATCGCTGTTGCCGTACCCTGTGGTGGCGATTTTGATAGCTTGGGGACTGAATTCATACACTGCACAACCAGCCTGCATCGCGGCAAATATAATCACGCCTCGGGCTTGAGCGACACCCATCGCAGTTTTGACGTTTTTATTAAAAAAGAGCGTTTCAATCCCGAGTGTATCGACGGCGTGATCGTTGATCGTTTGAGTAATCACGTTGCCAACCATCTGTATGCGATGGTTAATCTCAGTTTCTTTATCGGTTAATACACAAGTTGAATACAATAATTTCTCGACACCGTTTTGGTATTCCATTACTGCCAATCCAATGCGGTCATACCCGGGGTCTACTGCTAGTACGCGCATATTATTCTGCGCTATCAGCGCCGGTGTAGACATTAGTGACATCGTCTTGCTCTTCTAATTTTTCAATAAAAGTAGCCAGGTTTTCACCAGCTTCATCTGACAGTTCCATGGGCATGGTGGGGGCATAGCCGTCTGACCCTTTGGTAAACGCCCAGGCAGCTGAACCAGGAACACCCAGCTCCAGCCCAGCTTTGGAAAATATATGACGAATTTCGGGGGCAGTGCGGTTATTGTTGTCAGTGACCGCCTCGATCAAAAGGGGAACTCCGCCCGGGCCGTAACCTTCGTACAGCACTTCTTCCATCAAAGAGGCGCCAGTACCTGACCCTTTGGCTATTGCTCGTTCGATAGCGTCTTTGGGCATGGAGTCTTTTTTGGCACGGTCAACTGCGGACAAGACACTGGCTGAGTCGACACTCCCACCAGCTTTCTTGACTTCCATCGTGATCAGGCGGGAGTGTTTAGAAAATACCCGACTACGAGCAGCGTCAGTAGCCCCCTTCTTATGTTTTATTTTTGACCATTTATTGTGTCCAGACATATATGTGTAAATAGTTGGTTAGCCTAATGATTCTAAATGACTGTAAGCATCGGGGCTGGCTGTGCGGCCGCGTGGTGTGCGTTCGATTAGGCCGTGACGAATGAGGTAGGGTTCAATCACGTCCTCGATAGTAGAGGCTTCTTCGCCGGTGGCCGCCGCTATTGTATTGAGCCCAACTGGCCCGCCGCTGAACTTGTTGATAATGACGTCCAGTACCGCTCGGTCGGGGGCGCCAAGGCCCAACGTGTCGATTTCGAGTAAACCAAATGTTTGTTCAACGATCGTAGGAGTAAGGTCGGTACATTCTAACTGAGCCAAGTCACGACAGCGTTTGAGTAGGTAGTTGGCGGTGCGTGGTGTAGCTCGGCAGCGAGTGGCAATATGTTCAAGTACAGCGGTTGATGGATTCATTCCTAAAAGTTCGGCTGAACGTTGCAGGATCTGTCCAATCTCGCTGTCACTGTAGAACTCAAGGCGGAAAGTTCCACCGGAAAAACGGGAGCGTAGTGGCGCGGACAAAAGAGAGATGCGGGTGGTAGCAGCGACCATCGTAAACGGTGGCAGCTCAAGTTGGACCGTCCGAGCAGAAGGGCCTTTGCCGATAATGATATCAAGTACACCCGACTCCATCGCGGGGTAGAGAACTTCTTCGATGCTTTTGCTGAGACGGTGAATCTCGTCGATGAACAGTACGTCACCAGGTGAGAGGTTGGTTAGAATGGCAGCCAAGTCCCCAACTTTTTCGATAGCAGGGCCTGAGGTCGTTTTCATATTGGTACCAAGCGTTTTGGCAACCAGGTTCGACAGGGTAGTCTTGCCTAACCCAGGTGGGCCGTAGAGTAATATGTGCTCTGCGGCATGACCCCGTTCTTTGGCGGCAGTTAGTAAAATTCGTAGGTTTTCTTTGATCTTGGCCTGACCGATGTATTCATCCCAAGTGCTAGGGCGTAAGGTACGATCAAGGTTTTGAGCATCGTCGCGGGTGATTGGTGGTTGCTTGGTAGTCATAACTAGTAAACGTATTGTACCAATAAAACAGCCAAGCCGCACAAAAATGTTGACAAATATTCAAACTGTGCTAATGTATACCCGATTCGATAGCTCCTACCCGACCAACATTTGTTTGGTCACTGATTTTGTTACATTTTCAAGAAGATAACTCTCTAAACAACTTGGATGCGTTGCGAGGAATACTTGGCTCCAGGCTTTGACCTGGGTCGCTGCGTATTTCCTTAGCGCGGCATTCACTTTCAATGCGGAAGTTTTGTTTAGAGAGTTATACTCTTGAAGTTACAACGAACTGGAAACTGGTTACCTATCGAATGTATCATATTAAATCACCCCGCGGTCTTGACCGCGCGGTGATTGCCTTTTTGAATCTGTGTGACCTACACTACAAGCTTGGGAAAATCATCCCTGTTGGTGTTTGCAGGGGTTTTTGTTTTTTTAGGTAAAGAAGTCCTGAGGACTCTAGGGAGTTCAATTACTCGTTCCAGTTCTGTTATTGAAGTCATACCGTTAAGAACTTTTTCTATCCCGTCATGCAACATAGTAGGAATCCCTTGCGGTTTGGCTGCTTCGAGGATCATGTGTTCACGAGGGTCGCGCAGTACAACAGCTTCTACAGCATCGTCCATCACGATTGCTTCGAACACACCGCTACGACCTTTGAATCCAGTTTGATTACATATTTCGCAACCAGGAGCGGTATAGAGCAAATCTATTTCCGGTACAGTTTCCGGGTGGGGGTGGTCACTGAGTATGGTAGTGATAATCTGTTGTTCCTCTGGTGTAGCGGTATGGCCAACTTTGCAGTGATTACACAGTAAGCGAACCAGTCTCTGCCCAAGGATCAAATTAACAGAACTACCAAACATGCGAGCGTCTACGCCCAGGTCCATCATCCGGACAAAGGCAGCGACCGCACTGTTGGTGTGCATAGTGGTAAGCACTAGGTGGCCAGTTTGGGCGGCGTGTATAGCGGTCTCTGCTACTTCTGCGTCGCGGATCTCGCCAATCAAAATGACGTCTGGATCCTGGCGTAAGATCGCCCGCAAACCCGATGAAAAAGTATAACCGTCTTCGACTTGGGTTTGAACGATACCTTCGACTTTGTACTCGACTGGGTTTTCAATGGTAATTATCTTTACTCCTTCGCCGTGTACTTCTTGTAGAAATGCATACAGGGCCGTGGTTTTACCTGAACCGGTTGGCCCAGTAGTGATGATTAGACCATTTGGTTTTTTTAATTCTCGAGATACGACTTCGGCGATGTGTTGGTTGAGATGCAACTTATCCATTACAAAACTGGCTACCGTGGGGTCTAGCAGTCGCATGACAATCGACTCACCATAGGCTCCTGGAATGACTGATGACCGAACCTCGACCGTTTTCTCACCAGTCTCAAACGTAAAACGACCATCCTGAGCTTCTGCTTTATTGTTTAGGATCATGCCCGACAAAAGTTTGAGTCGGGACATCATACGACCATACATATAGGTGTTGAGGTCGACAATGTCATGTAGCACACCATCGAATCGGTATCGCAGTCTAATGGCCTTATCTTCTGGTTCAATGTGTATATCAGACGCCCGCAAGGCCAGCGCTCCAGCAAAGATCAGTTCCATAGTGGCACTAATTCGATAGCTAGTGTTGGCGGTGTTTATTTCCTTGAGGATAGTGTCGATGTCTGATTCTTTGGTAATTCGTTTGGTTAGTTCAAGAATGTCTGTAGCACTAATTTCAAACACACCTTTTTTAGAGGCTGTGGCAGTGGTTAAATCGGCGTACCGTTTCCAGGCGTGTTCGAGACTCGTTTTGGAGGTCATAAAAACGTCCAGGGTGTAGCCTTTTTTCTGGAGTGTTTCAAGCGCGGCTTTAGTTTTGATGTTGCTCGGGTCCTTGATAGCAACGGATAGTTTTCGGTTGAGTAACTCAAAGCCAGTTAGCTCGGCTGCGCGAGCGAGCGTTTCGTCGATCGCCGCGATGGCTTCCGGGTTGATGGTGTAGCCTTGCAAATCAATATGCACATAGCCATACCGCGGCGCCAGATCGGCTGCCGCTCGTTCTTCCTCTTTCTCTCTTAATATGTCGAGGCGAGTGTTGAGTGCCGTTTCGTCAAATTGAACCATATTGTATATATGGTAGCACGTTGTTATAGTGCGGATTATGACAGAACAACAGTTTGTAGTGGCAACCCCGGCAGATTTTGAAAGAGTGATTGATTTGGTGTTATCACGAGTTGATCTAGTAAAAACTGATGCTTCGGTAATAACCCTTACCGGAGACCTGGGTGCCGGTAAAACCACGTTCACGCAACAACTAGCCAAACACCTAGGGGTAAATGAACATGTCGTGAGTCCCACGTTTGGCATTATGAAAAGCTATGAGCTGCCTGATCACTCACACTTCGACCAGCTGGTACACATCGACGCCTACCGCATCGAAGACGAAAGCGAAGTCGGACCACTACGTTTTGAAGAATTGTTCAAACAACCACGAACGCTGGTAGTCATCGAGTGGCCAGAGCGAATTGCCAATGTATTGCCGGAAGAAAAAGTATCTGTCGTGATTGAGATTGGGGAAGGGGAGTCACGAACTGTGACAGTGCAATAACCAGTTGGCTAGACTGCGTCGCTCAGACAAAACGGTATACTGTCTACTAATGCCGAAAAAAGAAATCCCTACCCTTGTCCTCTTAGATTCACACGCTATTTTGCATCGGGCGTATCACGCATTGCCGGACTTTTCTTCGCCGTCAGGTGAACCAACTGGCGCACTGTACGGCGTGACCACCATGCTGCTCAAGATCATCGAAGACTTCAAACCGCAGTACATTGCTGCGTGTTACGACCTACCTGAGCCGACCTATCGCCACGAAGCTTACAGTGCGTACAAAGGCGGTCGCCAAAAAACCGATGATGCGCTGATTAAACAAATCACTAGCGCACGCGATATATTCAAGAACTTCGGCATTCCGATTTTTGAAAAACCTGGGTTCGAGGCCGACGACTTGATTGGGACTATTGCGTACCTGACCGCCACTATGCCTGAGTTGCGAGTGGTGATCGCCTCGGGTGACATGGACACGTTGCAGTGCGTAGATAAGCAACGTGTAACGGTGTTTACACTCAAGCGCGGGATCAACGACACTATTATCTATGACGAAGCAGCGGTTAAAGCCCGGTTTGGTTTTGGTCCCCAAATGGTGGTTGATTATAAAGGTCTGCGAGGGGATGCGAGTGACAACATTCCTGGCATCCGGGGCATCGGAGAGAAAACTGCCACAACGCTTTTGACAACGTTCGGCTCACTTGAAGATATCTATAAAAAACTAGAAGCTAAGGGTGGCGAAGAGAAGTTTGTTGCAGCGGGAATTACCAAGCGAATGGTTGGTCTGCTGCTCCATGGTAAAGAAGATGCTGAATTTTCAAAAATGCTTGCCACTATTCGCACCGACGCACTTGAAAGTTTTGACCTTGACTCAACTAAGTGGCGGGAACACGCCGACATTGAAGGGATTCAAAATTTGTTTGCACAGTTTGGCTTTCGCAATATGACAGGGCGGATTGAGCGCTTGTTCAATGTCGTGCTGGTCGACAATGTAGCCGAGGCAGCCAAGGTTGGGGTAGAAGAAATACAGAAAGCTGCAATTTTACTGTGGCTGATAGAGAGTGAGCGCACTAACGCCACCTACGAAGACATCGTTGACTACGGCCGATCATTTCTACAAACCACTACGTGGACAGAAACAGTTCAGGGGCTGACAGCCAAGGTGCAAGCCGCAGGCCTGTGGGACTTATATGAAAAAATCGAACTACCGCTGATTTCCGTTCTAGAGCAAATGAAAGTCGCCGGCATTATTCTCGATAAACCTTATCTGGCAAAGTTGTCAAAAAAGTTACACAAAGAACTCGACAGTCTAGAAAAGTCTATTTATAAACACGCCGGTAGTGAGTTCAACATCAACTCACCCAAACAACTTGGCGAGGTGCTGTTTGATACACTTGATCTCAAACCTAAAAACGCCAAGAAAACCGGCGGTGGGCAACGTTCGACCAAGGAGAGCGAACTAGAAAAACTACAAGACGAACATCCGATTATTGCCGACATCT
>Ga0222673_1000269_pt1 | contig 28140 bp, 20 predicted proteins | sample AntAcemetagen801_FD_179845 | JGI IMG/M metagenome (GOLD analysis project Ga0222673, IMG submission 179845) | Saline water microbial communities from Ace Lake, Antarctica - #801 | ecosystem: Environmental > Aquatic > Non-marine Saline and Alkaline > Saline | place: Antarctica: Ace Lake...
CTTTTATTCATAGCGGTTATTTACGTTTGTGGAAAAACATAAAATAACCAAAAGGGGAGAACTCGAAAGGGAACTCCCCTTCTTTTTTTTATCTTTTACCGGACACTACTGATTGAATATAAGAACAGGGATGGCTACACCGGTCAAAGGATATGATGATTTTCTTTTCACAGATGCTTTAGAATATCATAAAGTTGTCAAAGCAGTACATGATAACGCAGGTCTGCCTACTCCAACGAATATCTATGGTAATCCGAACAGTCCTTCCATTCCAAACTACCTCTGGCCAAATGATGGTGTGAGTCAAACGAATAGTTTAGCTCCTTTTGGTATAACAGAAGAGGATTACATTTGGGGTGTTGTATCTAATCAGCAGAACCAAATAATGCCGGCAAGTGCAGGTACGAACTGGTGGGATGCTGTATTTGGAACAGGGTATGTTCAAGATTATAATGTTGGTGTATCCGGTGGTGGTGCCAATAATAGATACAATGTATCATTTAACTATTTTGATCAGGAAGGAACAGCTGCATATAACCGATTTCAGCGTGGAACCATTCGAGTGAATACAGATTTCGATCTTGGAAATTTAACGATTGGTGAAAATATTGCCCTGACTCTTGAAGAGAGTTATGGAGGTTTGGGTGGTGATGGTCTTGGTGAAGGAAATATCATGGGTAAAAATATCCTGCTGCAACCAATTATCCCGATCTATGATATTGGCGGAAATTTTGCTTCAGGTAAAGCGCCAGGATTAGGTAATAGCAGTAATCCGCTTAAAATTGCTTTTAATAATCAGGATGATGTTGGGAAATACACTCGTATTTTTGGTAATACATTTGCGAGATATTCAGTATTAGATAAAGTAGTTGTTCAGAGTAGATTAGGTTTTAACCTCTCTTATGGAAATGGAACTGGATTTAACCCAAGATTTCCTGAAAATTCTGAGCCTAGTTTCAGTGAGTCTATTTCTGAATTCAGTAATAGTTTCAGAGAGTGGACATGGAGTAATACTGCAAACTATATAGAAACATTTGGTGAAAGACATAGCGTGAATGTACTTGTTGGTCAGGAAGCCATTCAAAGTCAATCCAGAAGCATAAGCGGTAGCTTGGGTCAGTTAGTGACAACCGACATCAATGCCCGTTATATTCAGGATGCAGTGGGTAACCCTGCAACAAAGAATGTAAGCAGTGGTGGCGGTATTGGATCCCTTCTTTCATTTTTTGGAAAAGTTGACTACAACTATGACAATCGATACTTCTTGAGTGGTACAGTTCGGAGAGACGGTTCTTCCAGATTAGGCCCTAATAACAGATGGGGTACATTCCCTGCATTTAGCGCCGGTTGGAGAATATCTAATGAATCATTCATGCAAGACAATGACTTCTTTTCAAATGTTATGTTCAGAGCCGGATATGGTGTAACGGGTAATCAATCGATTCCTGGTGGACGTGCTTTTGACCTGTTTGGAGGTGGAACCGGAGATACGTTCTATGCTATCGGAGGTGGAAACAGTACAGTAACCGGATACCGACAGACTTCTTTAGGTAATCCCGATTTGAAATGGGAAGAGAATACATCAGTAAACGCCGGATTAGATCTTGAGTTCTTTGATGGTCGTTTTAACTTTGTCCTGGATGTTTATGAAAGAACAACAGATAACTTGCTTTTTGCACCCGGGCTACCCGGAACTGCAGGTGTTGCTGCACCGCCATTTGTAAATATTGGTAAGATGCAAAATACAGGATTTGATGTATCTGTGGGTTACCGAGGAAATATCAGTAGAGATCTGAATTTGAGTATTTCCTTAAACGGTAGTCATTACAAAAATGAAATCCTTCGTATAGATGGTGATCAGGAGTCATTTCAGGGTCCTATTGGATCAAGATTTGGGAATGCTGTTATCAACGAAGTTGGCAGGGCAATCGGTTCATTCCGTGGCCTAAAAACAGATGGTATTTTCGCCAACCAGGCTGAAGTAGATGCTCACGCTGATCAGGATGGTGCAGCCCCCGGTCGATTCCGTTTTGTGGATGTGAATGGTGATGGTCGGATATCAGCTGCCGATAGAACAATTATCGGAGACCCTCATCCTGATTTCATAGCCGGTTTGGATTTGGGACTCGAATATAAAAATTGGGATTTCAACGCGAATGTTTTTGGAACCTTTGGAAACGACATCTTTGATGTACAAAAAGAGTTCTACGTATTCAGAAACTTCAATACGAATGTTCGCAGGGATCTGTTAACAAAATCAGCTATTGTAGAAAACGGACAGGTGACAAACCTCGGAAGTGCAATTTATCCACGAATGGATATCAGTGATACATTCAGCAGTCAGCAGAGTGATTTCTTTGTCGAAGATGGTTCTTATGTTCGACTCAGATCTCTTCAGGTTGGTTACACATTTCCTCCGGACGTAGTACCCGGAATGAGAAATCTTAGACTGTTTGTTCAAGCTGAGAATTTATTTACAATCACAGGTTACAGTGGTTTAGATCCGGCACTTCCGGCTTTAGCTGCATCAAGTGGCGGAGTTGATGTTCGTGATCAAGCACGTGGATTGGATAGAGGTACTTATCCATCAAATAAAACACTTACTTTCGGAGTAAGCGCTGTATTTAATTAATAATAAATAAAAGAATGAATACGATGAAAAAACTATCAAAATTCAAATTATTGATTGGATCAGCGTTCCTTATAATCGCTGGTACAATCGCAGGATGTGGTGAGGATTTCTTGAATGCACCCCCACAGGGTTCATTGGATGAAGTCACACTGGCAAACGAAAGTGGTGTAGAGGCCACATTAATTGGAGCCTACAGAGTACTGGGTGGTTATACATCTGGTGTAGGTGGTGCATGGGGTTCTGCAGCCAGTAACTGGACCTTTGGAAGTGTAGTTGCAGATGATGCCTACAAAGGATCCGAAAACACTGATCAGCCCGCTATTGAAGATCTAGAGTACTATACTTGGGGTCTTTCAGGTGCAGAATCTTACCTTAACGGTAAATGGAGATCTGTTTATGAGGGTGTTGTTCGTACGAATTCCACCATCAGATTATTGGATAATATTCAAGAAACTGATAACCCCATTGGTGCACCTGTAGCAAATAGCATTCGTGGTGAAGCACAATTCCTTCGAGCTCATTTTCATTTTGAAGCTTGGAAAATGTGGGGTAACATTCCATATTATACTGAGGAGGATACGGAAGTTCGTAAATCCAATGTGGGTGTGGATGCAATTTCATTAATTTTAGCTGACTTGGATGAGGCTATTGCATTACTTCCTAATACTCCCAGAAATGGTGAAGTAGGTAGAGTAACTGCATGGACAGCCAAAGCTTATAAAGGCAGGGTACAAGCCTATAGTGGAGATTTACCCGGTGCATTATCAACACTTCGTGATGTACGAAATAATGGGCCTTATGCACTTGAAGAGGATTTTCACCGAGTTTGGACAGGTTTTAGTGAATTTCAGAATGGTCCTGAAACGATTCTGGCATTCCAAGCATCTGTTAATGATGGTGATCCAAATGGTGATAACTCAAATTTTGGTGAGCGATTGAATTTCCCTCACGGTGGACCTTTAGGTACCTGCTGTGGATTTCATCAACCTTCTCAAAATTTAGCGAATGCCTTTATCGTGGACGGAAACGGTCTACCATTGGCAGTTACTTCACCCAATACTTGGAATAACAACGATGATACAATCTTAGCAGGTTCATCCCTTCCATTAGATCCAAGAATTGACTGGACGATTGGCCGTCATGGTGTACCCTATTTAGACTGGGGAGTTCATGCAACTTCATGGATACGTGATCCTAATTTTGGTGGTCATTATGGCCCCAAAAAGAACGTTCATGAAATAGCCAGTGGTTCTCAAAGTAACGTGGGTTGGGTTCCATCTCAGTTAAATGGCGTGAACCTTCATTTATATCGTTATGCTGATCTATTATTACTCCTTGCTGAAGCAGAAGTTGAAGCAGGATCATTAGAAAACGCACGTACGATTGTAAATGAAATCAGAGCCAGAGCCGGTGTAGGTGTACAAGGTCCGGGCGACGATGCATCAACGATCGCCGTTCCTATCGATGATCCATCAATTACTTGGGCAAATTATCAGGTTGGGTTATATAATACACCCTGGACAGACCAAGCCGTAGCTCGACGAGCTGTACGCTGGGAAAGACGGGTAGAGTTGGCCATGGAAGGTCATCGTCTGTTTGATCTGAGAAGATGGGGTACTTATCAGGATGTACTGAACCAATACACACAAGTTGAAAGTAGCAGGTTATCAAAATTGTCAAACGCCGCAACAGTTGAAGGCAGACATCTTTGGTATGCGATACCTGATATTCAAATTCAATTAAGTGTTGTAGATGGTGAAGAAAGACTAGTTCAGAATTCGGGATGGTAATTTGACACCTGATTAGAATTAATTATTATAACCCGGCAAGTGAAAGTTAATGACACTTGCCGGGTTTTTTTATTCCATCATATTTTTTCAATTTTATAAAATTCAGAATAATTGAAAACATTATGTTTAATTGTTGTTGGTTAACCGACTTTTGAATAAATCACAAAACACAAAATTTTGCTTAGAAACTTTTGTCTTCACCTTCTTGCAACCATTATTTTACTAATCATTTTTACAATTGATCTTAAAGCACAAAACAATTCGCTACAGGGATTAATTACTGATAATGCAACCGGTGAAGCACTTTTTGGAGCCAATGTACTGCTTCAGTCCATTGAAAATGAGAACTTGATGTATGGGGCTGCAACCGGTGGAGATGGTTTTTTTAGAATGGGTTCTATCAGCACCGGGTTATATACTATTAGAATAAGCTATATTGGTTATCAGTCCGTGAATGATACTCTTCGTTTTAGTTCAAATGAAGATCAAACGTATAACATAGGACTAGAGGCTGACGATTCTTCTCTGGGTGAAGTTGTCGTCTCTAGAACCACAATTGCTACTCAACGAATTGAAGGAGCACAACGAATCTCACCACGTGAAATAAGAAGAGTACCTAGCCCGGCTTCAGGCGATTTAACTGCTTATATTCAAACGTTACCGGGCGTTGTTACAACCGGAGACAGAGGGGGGCAGCTTTATATTCGTGGAGGGTCTCCTTCCGAGAATATGGTTTTGATAGATGGAGCTCTTATCTACCAGCCATCTCATATTGTTGGTTTCTTTTCTCCCATACCGGCAGAATTAGTTGCCGGTGCTGATTTTTATGCGGGCGGATTTGGTCCAAAATTTACCGGAAGAATTTCATCCGTAATGGATGTACAGCTAAGGCATGGAGATCGTTTTAATACATCTGCATCAGCCTCAATCAGTCCATTTGCTGCTGATATCTTTGCAGAAGGTCCGATTGTTAATGGAAAATCATCATGGGTATTCTCAGCGAGGAATTCATTAATTGAAAGCACAAGCAGTTGGTATCCCATCGAAAATCAACCTCTTGAATTTCAAAGTCAATTTCTAAAGAGCAGCTATATACAAGATGATACCCGATGCTCCGGTATGATTCTGCATACGTATGATCGTGGGCGAATGGATTTTGAAACCGACGAAAATATTCAATGGCGTAATTTTGTAATGGGAGGCAGATGTGTGGCTTTACCGGAAGATAGCAGTACGTTAATGACTACAAATGTTTATTTTTCCAGAATATCAAATAAACTGGAAGATTCAGGCCCTTTTGGTTTTAATTCAAGTGCTATGCGTTTGAATCTGGATATCGATCTCAGACAATATGCAGGCGATATTCGGTTCGATTACGGTGGTTATTCAAGATTAAAATTTTTAAGCTATGACTTAGGAGAGAAATTTGCCGGGTTTAATCTGGACAGTTCATCTCAATTTATGATGGGTGGGCATGTTCAAGCTTCTGTTCCATTTGGTGATAAATTTGATATTCAGCCTGGGTTAGGTTTTTCATACAATGGTGACTATGGAATAGGATTAGAACCCCGCTTTCGTTTTTCATGGAGACCCTTTGGGCGAGATCGTGAAGAATTTAGTGGATCTGCCGGAATATACCTGCAACCACTAACAGGTATAAGTGATATACGTGATGTAAGCTCCGTATTTGTTGCTTGGATGAGTGCCCCGCTTAATGACTCACAACTTCAGTCCTTCCATGCAACCATTGGATGGCAACAAACACTAGGTAGCGGATTTACCTGGTCAGTTGAGAGTTATTTTAAAGAGATGAGTAATTTAGCAATTCCAGTTTGGAATACAATTGCTGAGTTCACTACTGAACTTGCTTTAGCCAATGGCAATGTATACGGAAGTGATTTTCGAATTGAATACAATCAAGGCAAATTTTATGGTTTGATCGGTTATGGTTATAACTGGACCCTCTATGAGTCTGCCCAAGACCACTTTAGTATTTGGTTTGGTGAACCGGTTCAGGATTTTCATCCACCTCATGATAGGAGGCACCAAATGAATGCTCTATTCAGTCTGGAACTAGGTCCATATACTACAGGAGCCAGGTGGCAAGTAGGTTCGGGTTTACCTTTTACACAACCCCTCGGTTTTGATGATGTTCTTGATTTTAGGGAACGACTTCCAAGTGTAAACAGAGATAGAGGAATCAGAAGAGTAGTGATGGACAGACCTTTTAATGGTCGAATGCCCACTGTTCATCGTCTTGACCTGTCTATCGAACGTTCTTTTAATTTATCCTCGTCAGGATCAAACCTGAATGTTCAAGCAGGAGCGATAAACATTTATAATCAAAACAATATCTTCTTTTATGATATTTATACCAGCAGAAGAATCGATCAATTGTCATTCTCGCCTTATTTAACGTTAAAATTGGAGGTTAGATGATTAATATACGATTGGGTGCTCTTTTCCCTGCATTTTTATGCCTTATAGTGATCCTCAGCTCTTGTGCTGATTCATTTGAACCATTTCAAGAGAATGATAAATTTTTCTTTACAATGTATGGCTATTTAGATGCTTCTGCGGATACTCAGTGGGTCCGAATTTCTCCGGTCAGGGGTACATTTGATGCACCACCCGAAATTCCTGAAATGCAAGTTTTTGTTGAAGATTTGAGCAGTGACAACACAATTTTAATGAACAATAAGTTGGTTCAATTTGGAAATCAATTTAATGCGATAAATGTATGGACTGATAAAAAAATTCATTCGGGAAATTCCTATAGAGTTCGGGCACAAAACCCAAATGGTTCTCAGAGTCAGGTAGTTGTGACTATTCCGGACTCTATTCCGGTTCCCAAGGTTCAAACTGTATCAGTTCCGGGTTCACCTCCAGATTACACTCTAATTATTGAAGATGTTGAACGATTGGCTGATGTTCAATCCAGATGGCATTTCCGGCTCAGTACACCTTTTTGGTCTGAAGATCGTTTTCACACTTTTTCTTTAAAAGTAAAAGCGGTTGAAATTGAAACAACACCGGGGACTTACATTGTAGTACTTACCCCTGAAGAAGAGAAAGAAGAGATCATGGAAAACTCATTGGTACTTTCTCTTCCCGGTGGACAGATTGAATTTATTGAGCATCAATATTTTATTGCAGCTGGCGGACCGGAGTGGGATGATGAGATTTCAAATATTGAAGATCTTATATATAATTTACCGGATGGTTTTTCAAATATCGAAAATGGACTGGGATATATGGTTGGAATTTATAGTCGAAGTATCCCGTTTAAAACTTGTCTTAATGATGCAAGAGAACTGATAGGTTGCCCTGAAGTGGATCCACTCTGGTAAAATGATCGTTTACACAATTAATTTTTGATGATTGAATTGGTTACTCCTTAATGATCTTGAGGTATCTATTTACTTATCAATCTAAGTTTTAATTCTTTCCTCAACGATATATCCCATCATAGTTACTCCCCATGTATGCACCCCATTTTACTTCATTTGAATAACTGAGACTTGAATGAATACGGGATAATGTAAAGCCATTCATCGCAAAAATATTAACATTATCAGCCATTCTGGCAAAGACGATATCTAATATACCATTATTATCCAAATCGCCTACCCACGGAGTAGAAGCAACATTTGCACCGTCTTCAAGTTGAGTTACAGGGTATGTCAAGTTGTTGTGAAAATCGTTTAATACTAACATATTCGCATAACTTCTGGGCCCACTGAACTCTTCTTTCCCGACATTTACACTGATTAGAGCCTCATCATATCCATTATTATTGAAATCAGCGACAACAGGTGTTGCTGTTTGAAAAATACCTAGTGTATCTCTCCTGATAATTTCTCCTGTTTGCCCTTGAATTAATAATTGTTCAGTCTCAAGGAGCACCGGCCAAACACCTATAGAAAAAGTAGTAAACAAATCTACTCGTTCTTTATCCAAAAAATGACCAGCGGCAATGGATCCATAAGCTTCTGTATTCTCAATTTTTTGTTCCCACATAACACTATTATCCCTACCACTGATTGCCATAATCATACCTTCAACTGCATTTACAACAATATCTAAATAACCATCAAAATTAAGGTCTACCAGTACCGGTGGTGCTATAAATCCTTTATGTTCACTTTGTGCCAATTCAACAGAATTAGATATATTTCCATTTAGCAGATCGGAAACCGTAGTTCTATAAAGACTACCCCCAAATGTTTCACCACCTGTTCCATATACAATGGATAGTTCGTCATCATTTGCATGAAATTTTGAGACAACTAAAGACATATAAATTTCATTTCCGTCCGGTACATGAGCTTCCGATATGAGATCACCTGTACTTGAAGATATGATCATTAGTTTACCCGAGGGTCGATTTGGATTATCCGGAGAAATGGTCACATCGCCACCATTTGAAATAAGGATATCTTGTAATCCATCACCGTTCTGATCCGGAATAAATTGCGGATTGTAAAAATTGAAATAACCTAAATCTCTTGCTTCTTCAAAACTTATATCCGGTAGAAACTCCCATAATAGTTCACCTGTTTGACCATGGATTGCATAAAGTACCGCAGATCTTCCGCCTATAACAATATCAGGCTCACCATTTTTTGTAATATCCATGATACCTGCTGATCCAAATATTTGATCACGAGCAGGGAGCGTCCAAAGTGTATCTCCAGTTGCCCCATTTAATGCAATTACTCCATGGTCAGTAGCTATTAATTCATTTTTTCCTGCTCCAAAAATCAAATCTTGCACACCATCACCATTCAAATCTGCAGCCCTGGGGGATGAAAAAATTCCAATTTCATTAAATTCGGCCTCCCATATCAAATTTTCGCTCAGATCAGGAAGAAACTGATTAGAATCTTGACTGCAGGAAAAGAAAAATAAAATCAAAAAAAGGAATAGAGTATATGATTTCAATAATTGATTATTCATTTAAAGGGGTATTTAATTTGAAAAATTGTAGGGTTTCTGAATTGTTTCCAATTAGAAGTAATAGAGAATTGCTTCTTTTTATAATTTTAAGTTCACGAACATTTCCAGATGCCATAAATCCGCTTGTTTGAAATGATTGAGGCTCGAATGATGCATGCAGACTACATTTCAAATATAATCCATTTCCGGCGTCAGCTTTTGCAATATTGGCCTCCGTATTTAAAATATTTCCGGCTAATACCAGATCACTGCAATTCCTGTCATCAGTTTCTAGATTCAATGATTGCATAGCCATAATTGGAGCTAATTGAGCTTCATTTGGCAATTCGTGGATTTCAAAAGTACCGTCACCATGATTTTCCAACCAAATAGAAGCAAATAAATCAGTTTTATAATGCGTGGATTGGTTAATTCTTGTGTCTCCGAAAATATCACTAATTGAGACATCTGAAAAAGATTCAAATGAGTCATAACCGGTTGCTATTGGAATAATATGTTTACCCAATAACGCTAATCCATGAAGAGGGTAGTCAGATTGATTGATTTCAGTGGTTAAGATTATGTCCGTAATTCCATTGCCACCAAAATCATCAGCATAGATCCCAAAAGGGTTTTCCAAACTTGTTTGATAACTGTGATTTAATCCTAAATTACCAATAGCTATGTCAATGAATCCATTTCCTGTGAAATCACCAGTTGTCATACTAAACCACCAGCCTCTGGTAGGAGGGAGGTTCATCTGTGAAGTTATGTTGGTGAGTCCATCCTCACTATTTTCATAAAATTCAATACTCATCCATTCTCCAACAGTGATTAAATCTTGAATTCCATCATTGGTAAAATCCAACCAAACAGCGTCTGTAATCATACCTTTTGGTATTGATAATTCTTTTGCTATTTCTTCAGTGACATCTGTAAAACGCCCTTGGTTATTCTTTAAGATATAACTTCGAACAGGCAAAGGATAGTTACCGGGATAGATTCTTCCTCCGATAAACAGATCGGAATCACCGTTTCCATCGAAATCTCCAACTGCGATTGCAGATGTAGGTGTATTTATTTGTGGAAGAGCTTCATGATCTCTTTCAAATACACCATCACCCATATTGATATACAGCCGATCCTGAAGTTGTTCTGAATCAGGCATAGCCTGATAACCGCCACTTGCAACATATAAATCAGGGAGATCATCTTCATTCGCATCAAAAAATATCGCACCCCAGTCTTCGTATCGACGGTCTGACTCAAAATCAGTTACGGTGATTTCGACAAAATCACTGTCAGTCTGCTGAATATATAACTTACCTGCAATATTTCGCTCACCTCCAATATAGAGATCATCCAATCCATTCCCATTCAAATCAGCCACTGCGACTACCGGACCCTGTTTTGAGACTTCATAGGGTAAAAGTGGCTGAATTGAGAAATCATGAGAGTGCATATTTTCACGATGAGTAAATTCCAGCACAGATGAGGATATCATTTCTTGGAATAGTTTTGTTTCAACCTGCGAATGGTTTGATAAAGAATCAGATTTAAACTCTGAGTTTTCCTGATGAAGGGTAATGATTTGATTTGCCGGGACATCATATAGTGTTTGTTGTGAACCATCCGGCCAGATCACTTCTAACCGATCAACTTCAGTATTATGTCCGATACCAAAGTGGGCTCTATCATCCATTGTGGACATGTATCCCCTGTAGGGTGAATGGTATATATATTGCCTTTTATTACCGGTTGTAATGTAAATTTTCGCCCCGATTCCCCGTCTGTTTGAGGAGTTTCCATTAAGTTTAACTTGAATGAAATTATTAGCTGTGGAATCTACCGGAATAACATTTTTATAAATTGATGCCGGTGAATTGATATTATTGATGACTATATCTAAACGCCCATTATTGTTTAAATCAGCATGTGCGGCTCCATAAGAGAATCCGGGTTCGTAAAATCCCCATTCATGAGTTTTTTCTGTAAAGGTCAGATCTCCATTGTTTTGGAAAAGATGATTTGTGACTTTATAACCATGAAGTTGATCCAGTATTTCAAGTTCTCTTTCCCTAACCATCTCACTATTCGGCAATCGGCGTGCATTGTGCATATCATTCTGATAGTCAAAATCATTGACTGCTTTCGGATAGCCGTTTGTAATTAAAATATCTTTCCAGGTGTCGTTGTTATAATCACCAAAAAGTGCAGTCCAACTCCAATCTGTATCAGCAACACCTGCCATTCTTGAGATTTGACTAAATATAATATCTCCTTCATCAGTGATTCCTTGATGATATTGCAGTGAATTTAAATTGTAATGAGGATAATAACCTCTTCTTAATAAATCTTCTTGTCCCAGGTGGGTATTAGAGCCACTTACACGCTTTCTGCTACTTAGATCTCTGGGTTTCATATCAGTTTGCATTATATCAGGCCATCCATTGTTAGTGAAATCTGCTATATCAATGCCCATGCCTGCAAAACTGGTGTGCCGCAGAAAGTCCGAAGATCGGTCTGAGAAGGTTCCGTCACCATTATTGGCGTAAAGTACGTCATTGGGTGTGATGTCGTTAGAAACGTAAATATCAGGCCAACCATCACCATTCAGATCAGTTGCTACAACACCTAAGCCATATCCAAGCCGTTTTAAAATGCCGGCTTCATCAGAAACATTTGTAAATGTACCATCCCCATTATTTCTATAAAGTTTGTCAAAACCATCCGGGTTGACAATTCGTGATCCAATACCCATAAATCCGCTATCACCCCTGCCAAATTCACCGGGGGAATTACTTAATAGAAAAAGATCTAAATAACCGGATCCATTATAGTCCAGAAATACGGCATGAGTCGTAAATCCACTATCGTTAATTTTATACTCTGTTGAGGCTTCAGTAAACGTATTGTCTCCATTATTCAAGTATAGCAGGTTCTCTCTATCTTCGGGAGTAGTCCACTCAGGTCCTGATACTGATAGATAGATATCCATATAGCCATCATTATTGATATCTACCATGGATGCTCCAGTTATCCATGTTGAAGTCGTGATTCCGGCTGATTCCGTGATATCCTCAAAACGGTACTCACTTTTATTTAAATAGAGTCTGCCGGAGACTTGATTGCCGGAGAAGTAGATATCAGGGTAGCCATCATTATTGATGTCACCAATAGCAACTCCTGCACCATTGTAGATAAATATATCTTCATGAATGTTATACGTATCATCTGATTCAATTCTATTTTCGAATTGGATACCGGATTCGGATGAACTCACTTTTTGAAATTGGTGAGTCTTGGTATTCTCAGAAGTACAAGATGTGAATATCACCAATATACCAGTCAGAATACATAAAAAAGTAGTATAACGATTCATAAATAAATTGAAATTCTAAATAGTAAATATTGTATTGTGATCATTAGTTCTTTTCAAATCGGTCTAAAAGTGTTATCGCATTAAAAGCAGATTGAATAACCAGGGGAATGCCACCCCCCGGATGCGTACTTCCACCCACCATATAAAGATTCTTAAAGGTTTTATCTTTATTTCGGGGTCTTAAAAATGCAGAGAATCTACTGTTAGAAGATGTTCCATAAATACTACCGCGATTGGATCTGTATTTTTCAAAAAAATCGAGTGGAGTGATAATTTCAATCGTTTCAATGGAATCATTCAACCCTTTGAGGCCTCTTTTTTCCAGTTCTTCGATAAGAAAAGTGGTGTAAAATTGTTTTAGGTTTGGCCAGTTTTGATAAGAGTGAATGTAGGGTGCATTTACCAGAATAAATAAATTTGAGCACCCTTTAGGGGCATGATTAGGATCACTGTACGACGTATTTGCAATATAAATAGTTGGGTCTTCAGGGAGTTTTTTCTCCTCAAAAATATCATGGAACTCTTTTTTGTAATCAGAAGAGAAAAAAACGTTATGATGTTTTAATTGATCCCATTTTCTGCTGCAACCCAGCATAATCACAAAACCGGAGCAAGAGGGTTCTATTTTTTTCTGTTTATTCCGTTGTTTTTCGGTAAATGAGGATTCAGGCATCAAATTCAATAAGGTATCTGTTGCATCGGTATTTGTGAATAGCAGATCACAAGTGAGTTCTTTTCCATTTGATAAACGGACTCCGTTAATGTAATTATTCTTTGTTTGAATTTGTGCTACATGGCTGTTCATTGAAAAAACCACTCCTTGTTTTAATGCCAACTTTTCCAGACTTGCCGCTATAGTGTACATTCCTCCATGTACATAATAACCACCTTGATCCAGTTCAACGTGTGGAATTACATTCAAGGTAGCTGGAGCTTTAAAAGGAGATGAACCATTATATGTAGTAAACCTTTTAAAAAATTGCCTCATATATGAGGAGGAAAAAAATCGGTCTACTTTTTGTGAGACCGTAGAGAGGGCATCAATTCGGAGTAGATTAAATAAATTAACACTTTTTATATCACTGAATTGATAGAGTGGATTGAAAAGAAATGCATCCGATGTTCTATCATATAATTTTTTGGACCTTTTCAAAAATCGATCGTATGACTTAACGTCTTTCGGTGCAAATCGTTTGATTTCATCTTGACTTTTTTTTCTGTCCGAATAGTTATCAAAGATCGTGTTGTCAGGATAAAAATACCTGCAAAGAGGGTCTAGTTCAGTGAACTCTAAATAATCTGATAGGTTCTCATTACAAAGTGAGAAAAGCTTTTCAAGCAAAAAAGGCATGGTTAAAAGTGAAGGTCCGGTATCAAATCGGTAACCGTCAGCCACATGTTGCTGCATTTTCCCTCCAACGGTACTGTTTTTTTCCAAAACCGTTACTCGATATCCTTTATTGGCTAATAATATTGAAGAGGCTAACCCACCAATACCGGCCCCAATCACAATCGCATGTTTCATTTTTGAATAATAGGTTTAAAATGATATTGTGGGTTCAATGTGTACCCGAATCCCTTAGAGTTAATCGTGATAAGGCTTCAATATGATATGTTTGAGGAAACATATCGACTGGCTGTACTTGGTCAACACTATAATTTTCATTTAAAATTTTCAGATCTCTGGCCATCGTTGACGGGTTGCAACTCACATAGACCAAACGGGGTACTTTCATCTGACAGAGTTTTTGCACAACATCCGGATGCATGCCCGCTCTTGGCGGATCGGTTATGATACAGTCAGGAAATCCATGTTGCTCAATAAATGGGTCATTAAAGGTGTCTTTCATATCTCCCAGGACAAAATCACAGTTTTTTACCCCATTTTCAATTGCATTGAATTTCGCGTTTTCGATTGCAACATCAACAAGTTCTATCCCGGTCACTTTTTTAACAGCATCCGCCATAAATAGAGAGAGTGTACCCACACCACAATAGAGATCAAAAATTTTATCACCCGGTTTCAATTCTGCAAATTCACGTGCAATCGAGTATAATTTTTCAGCCTGAGCTGTATTGGTCTGAAAAAAGGCGTTCGCATCTATCTTAAAAGTATGTTGACCAATCATATCTGTGATTGTACCCGGACCATAAATGATATGTTCAAATCGACCAATGGCGGTAGGGTTAGGTAGATCATTTACATTGTTAACAATGGTCGTTACTTCTGGAAATTCTTTCAGAATTGATTCAGAAAGAGGCTCCATTACATTCATATCATCCGTAAACGTGACAATATTTACCATCAAATCATCTGTGTGATGCGCATTTCTGATCATAAGGTGTCTCATATATCCACTCTTTGAAAATGTGTCAAAGGCTTCAATCTGATGTTCTAAACAGTATTTACGAACATGATCAAGAATTTTGAATGAGATAGGATCTTGAAGATGACACTCTTTTAAGTTCAGTATTTTATCAAATCGACCCGGTGCATGGAGTCCGGCTGCAAATCCACTGTCATCAACATATTCATCCGATTCAATCTCTTCATCCGTGAGCCACCTGCGGGTACTAAAACTGTATTCCATTTTATTTCTATAATAAAAATCTGAATCACAGGGAGTTATGGGAAGAGTGATTTGAGGATCTAGTTGGGCGATTCGTTGAATGTGGGATTTTACATGTTGTTCTTTTTGAACTAACTGTTGTGAGTAAGGCAGATGTTGCCATGTACATCCTCCACAAACATTCGCATGAACACATTTGGGTTGAATGCGAAGGGGGGAGGGTTCAATAATATGTAAGAGTTTTGCCTCAAGAAGCCTTTTTTTCTTTTTTATGATCCGGGCTTCAATCAGATCACCCGGGGCGGTATTTGATACAAAAACAGCCTGCCCATTCAGTTTTGCTACTCCTTTTCCTTTATAGGCTGTAGATTCAATTTGTAACTCAACGTCCTGCCCTTTTTTTATTGACATATAAAATTTATTCTCTAATGATTGGAATCTATTTCAGAGTTAAAAAGAATTGAGAAAGATTCTCTAATACTGAGGGCTTCAGACAGTTTCCTCATTGTTAGCTCTAATTGTTGCATCGTTTTTGTGGAAACCGATTCTAAGAATTTTACAGCTGTTTCAGGATGGCGTTTTTTTAATGTTTCAAAATCCGGTTTAAAAAATCCCAGGAGTGTACAATCAGTTAAACAGTGTGCTGAAGAGAGTCTGCGAATATCATATCCTATGGACATGGTTCCAAACTCTGAAGGTGCAGTGAGGTCTATGTGAAAATGATTTTCACTGTTTTCTTCAGATCCATCTGTTACGGCCAGACTAACATTACCCTCTTCTATAAAATACATTCCTGTACCGGGATCGTTTTGATAATAGATAAATTCACCTTCTTTATATTTCCTGCGATGACAGAGTTGCAGTAACTCATATCTTTCTAAAGGGGTTAAATTGGTCAGTAATTTCGACTTAAAGACAATACTCCCCTGATTCTTAATTTTTCTGAAATCGCTTTTTTTGAACATAATTTTTACTTATTAATTTAAATCTAAAAAGAGTGGCCTATTCCAAAACTAAAATATAGCTGTTTGTTGTTGAACCAGCCCTGTTCAAGATCATGCACTCGAAAAGTGGCATCAAATCTGGCAACAATAAACTCCCAATCTAATCGAAGGCCAATTCCGGAACCGACTGCAAGCTGTTTATAGAAAGAATCTAAGAAAAATTTACCATCTCTTAACAGATCTTGGTCAGATTCGTCTCTAAATCTGTTTTTAGGTCCATACCAAACATTGCCGGCATCCGTATGCCAGGCGATATGCCATTGTGCTCCGAAGAGATCTTGTATAAAAACCTGTCGTAATTCTTTAAAAAGTGCAAGTTTAATTTCCCCTCCATGAATCGTTACTTCATCGGGCCGTATGGATCCCGGGCCCAACCGGAATGGGATCCACCCACGTATGTCATTACTTCCTCCTGCAAAAAATCTACGATTAATCGGGATAGAATTACTTGCACCGAACGGTTGTGCGAATCCACCGAATGTACGAAAAGCGAATACTGTATTTGGAGAAATTGAAAAATATCGCCGATAATCAGCTGTGAGCTTAATAAAACGGCTATATGCAAGATTGTTCGAAGATATTCCAAAAGGTGAAGGCAAGGTCTCTTCAATAACCCCGGGTGTTATTACATATTTATCCAGTAAAAAAGGTGTATTTCCTGCTATGGCTAATGAAAATTCACTAAAGAACCCAAAATTCCGCTTTATTAGATCTGTATTGGAATTTCGTATGCTGTAACGTACAGTAGTGGAAAATTGAGGATTAAAATCTTGCTCAATTCGAAGAAGTTCAAATGATCCTTCTCCAAACTCATTGATTAGATTTTGGCGGAATTGGGATGATGGATTGGTATCAATTATATCCATTTCTACAAGATCCAAAAAGCTGCTACGGCGTTGATTATGTTTAAACTCATATCTCAAGTTGAAACGAATATCTGAATTGATATTAAAAAATAGTTGATTTGATTGACTATAGGTGAGGCTGTATCGTGTTCTGGACGATTCAAATGTTTGCCTTTCATCTAAAAATCGAAAGGGAAAATTTAATTGTGGAATAGAGTATTCAGCTCTTACTTCATAGCTTTGAAAAATAGCGGCACCGGATGATGTTCTTCTACCCAGTGTATCTCGTGGTGCTATTTCACTCAGCGTACCGGATGGGACATATTCCAAATTAGTATTGATACCAAAAGTCAGGTTTTCTGCTTTACCGAATACATTGTTATTACTATAGTTAAATCCAATACCGGTACCAAATCCATAACGTCGCATACCAAAAAATTCTGCTCTCATGGAGTGTTTTGGAAGTGTTTGCAAGTCAAAATAGACAGGTATTTCATCTAGTGAATAGTCTGCAATGGAACTGTTTTCACTTAATCCAAACCTGGTAATTACGAGATTGCCAAGGTTTTGATAACCATTGATCGTTCTTAAGTAGGAAGATTGGTCAAAAGGTTCTCCGGGAGTGAATTCGAGTCGGTCCGACAATAACTCAAATTTTGATTGTGCATTGTCCTGTTTTTGAATGGTTATGGAGTATTCATCTAGTGTATGAGGTTCTCCACTTATGACTTTCGTTTCGTCATATCCTTCTAATTCAACATCTGGTCCACTTAATGTGATATAAACATCACCAAAATTGTATAATTTCCCGGGTCTTATAGTAAACAGGACATCAATTTCTGTTGAAATATTCTCATCTCTTCTTAATAAAGCTCTTACTGAATCTCTCTGAACGGAAGCATAACCTGTGTTTTTTAAATAATCTATAATACGTGACTGTTCGTCACGTAACTCTTGAATCCTGTAGGGTTGATTATAGGAAAATGTAGTGTCATTGAGCATATTCCCACTGAAACTACGTTGACTGTAGAAACGGTCAAGTTCATCATCAGATTCGAATGAAGGGAGCCCTGAGTATGAGATGGTTTTTATTCTGGTCTGTTCGCCTTCATCAATAATAAATGTGACTTCAAATCGGTTCTCTCCATATTCTATGATAGATGCATCTACCTCAACATCAAAATATCCAAGATTCTCATAGTAAATTGAAATCCGGTTAATATCGTTTGTAACCGTTTCCCGATTTAATACACTTGGTTCTTCACCTACTCCAAATACTTTCCAGATATAATACCAGGGCGTAAAGCGGGGTATGGCCAGAAATTCACGATTTGTTCTGGTTCTAACCAGGGTAGTTAATGCTCCGTTGGTTACGTTTTGATTCCCGGAAAACCGAACTCTCCTAATGACTTCAATGTCTTCATTATTTGTAGTCTCATCTACTTGATTATTTTGGCTATATACCGGTTCACTAAACAGATATAGCAGTGGAGTAATTAATACAATTAGAAGAGTTATTTTCACAAATCACAAAGGTTGAATGAAATTTCATATAGGTTTATCCCAATATAACACCGATAACGGTCTACCATTTATTGAAATTGCAGATTCATTCAGATAGTGGAAAGTGAGGTTGGATTGATTGATAGTTACACATCATCGTAATCAAATCCTTCATCCTCTTCACCATGAAAAAAATCTTCTTTCCGAATATAATCAGGCCAAATATCTTCAATTCCTTCATAAATTGTTTCTTCGCCCTCTTCGATTTCATCCAATTCATAGAGATTATTAATTGCTTGTTGGGGAAGACCATTTCGTTCAGCCCATTCAATTAACTCTTCTCTTGTTGCAGGAAAAGGGGCCTCATCTAATGCTGCGGCCAATTCTACAGTCCAAATCATTATTTTTTAGTTTTTAAGATTAATTTTTTAAGATCCTATTATAGATAATATTTAATGCTTATATACGAGTTATGGAAATAAAAAGAATGCAAAATTACAAAGATTTTTTTTAACTCTTCTAATAGGTCTTGCAAATATTTTTTATCTTCAATGAAAGAAATATGATTAACATTAACGAATAGAGAAATTTTATGGGTATGCCAGGTGGATTTGAGTGGATTATTATTGTTCTTTTTGTACTACTATTTTTTGGAGCAAAAAGAATACCTGAACTGGCCCGTGGGTTAGGTAAGGGAATTTCTGAATTCAGAAAAGCTTCTGATGATATTAAAAAAGAGATTGAAAAAGGTAAAAGCGATCTCGATGAAGCAACCAAACCAAAAGAGAAGGAAGAAATTAATAAATAAATAGCCCCTCTACATGAAAAATTTGCTCTCTGTACAGGAGCAGCTATCTTCCGGAGTTGTGAGTTTACCGGATATTTGTGAAAAATATATTCGGTCAATAAACAGTAAAAATCCTGAGATCAATGGATTTATACAATTTGATGAATCACAGGTTCGGAGAGATGCTCAAAACATTCAAAAAAAGATAAAAGCCGGTAGTGCCGGTAAATTAGCCGGAATCGTAATAGGCGTGAAAGATGTCATATGCGAAAAAGGTAAAAAGGTAACCTGTGCCAGCCATATACTCCATAATTTTGTGAGTACTTATGATGCTACGGTGATTCAAAAATTGAAGAGTGAAGATGCACTCCTGATTGGCCGTACCAATATGGATGAATTTGCAATGGGCTCTTCAACTGAAAACTCGATATATGGCCCTACTAAAAATCCTGTTGATACAGAGTATGTGCCAGGGGGATCAAGTGGTGGGAGTGCAGCCGTAGTAGCTGCTGATATGTGTGATGTTTCATTAGGATCAGACACGGGTGGATCCATACGTCAACCCGCTTCCTATTGTGGAGTTGTTGGTCTGAAACCCACCTATAGCCGAGTTTCAAGACATGGGTTGGTTGCTTATGCTTCATCTTTTGATTGTATCGGACCCTTTGCAAAAAATGTTACAGATGCCGGTTTATTATTGAATACGATAGCAGGTGTGGATCCAATGGATAACTCTTCAGCCGATGTCAAAGTGGATGATTATCTGGATTTACTCAACGACAGATCCAGAAAATTAAAAATCGGTGTGCCTAAAGAGTATTTTGGGGAGGGATTGGATGATGAGGTGAAATCTATCATTGAAAACAGGTTAACCGAGTTAGAGAAGGATGGAGCTGAACTGGTTCCTATTAGTTTGCCCAATACAAAATATGGTATTGCAACCTATTACGTGCTTGCGACAGCAGAAGCTTCAAGTAATCTCGCCCGATATGATGGAATTCGGTTTGGACATCGTGCCGATACAAAAGAATTAGAAGAAGAGTTAGCAAAAGAAAAGGCGGAAATCAGAAAGGAACTTGGTAAAACTACTGTTTCTGATATTGATCACGCAATGAGCAGTGAGGATTCACCTTTGATTCGTCTTTATAAAAAATCAAGAACAGAAGGATTTGGCAAAGAAGTTAAAAGAAGAATACTGCTGGGGACCTACGTATTGAGTGCCGGTTATTATGATGCCTATTATGCAAAAGCTCAAAAGGTCAGGAGATTGATCAAGCAAGATTTTACAGATGCTTTTCAACAGGTGGATGTGATTGTATCTCCAACTGCACCTACGACTGCATTTAAAATAGGAGAAAAACTTAATGATCCGATTCAGATGTACTTGAATGATGTATTTACAATTTCAGCAAATCTGGCCGGTATTTGCGGTATTAGTGTTCCGTCCGGAGTTCACTCAAATGGGTTACCGGTTGGGATACAATTTATGGGTAATTCTTTTAGAGAGGGTGATATTTTGAATGCCGGTAGACGAGTAGAACTCCTTCAAGAGTAACGGTATAATTTTATGAAAAAGAGCATCTATTTTATTCTCGCGGGTACTTTTTTTTTACTCTTTTACAGTTGTACCACTGAAGTTAGGGATGAGACACAATTCAATGAACAAGGTCGGATTGTACCTGAGTTTTCTTCAGAGAATGCCTACCAACATATAGTCGATCAAGTGAACATAGGGCCTCGAGTACCCAACAGTGAGGCTCACAGAGAAGCCATTCAATACTATAATGAACATTTTAGAGAGTATGCAGGAAACAACTCCGTTTTTGTTCAATCCTTTCAGACTGAAGTCTACGGGGATACACTCAATCTCTATAATTTGATCGCTTCATTTGGATCGGAATTTAGTGATCGAATATTGCTTGCCGCACATTGGGATTCCAGGCCCAGGGCAGAAAAAGACCCAAATAGTCCGGATTCGCCTATTCTTGGAGCTGATGATGGTGCCAGCGGAGTTGCGGTTCTCATGGAATTCGCGCGGATATTTTCTGAAAATGAACTACCCATTGGAGTAGATATCATTCTGTTTGATGGAGAAGATTATGGACGAACTTCAGATTTGGATAATTATTTTTTAGGCTCAAGATATTGGGGTAATAATCCGCCTGTACCCGGATACAGTCCGAGGTTCGGTATTTTACTTGATATGGTTGGTGGTGAGAATGCAGTTTTCCCAAAAGAGGGTTATTCAATGCAGTTTAAACCAGATCTTGTGAATGAAATCTGGTCTATCGCAGAGGAGTTTGAGTACGACAGTCTCTTCATTGATGAGAGAGGTGGAAGGATTTCTGACGATCATATCATCGTTGAACGACTTACCGGAATTCCAATGATTAATATCATACATCATCGTCTGGATGTAAATGGGAGAGTAGATTTTCCGGTTTATTGGCATACTCAAAATGATAATCTAGAAATTATTGATCCTTATGTCATGCAATCTGTTGGAGAGGTTCTTCTCGAACTTATCTACAACCGGATTCCATAATGAATTTTATTCAACTCGATTTTGATCTGCCTGATCATCTGCATGAACATTTTATTGCCGAATTGATGGACCAGGATTTTTATGGGTTTGAACAGCTGGGAAATAAATTGATAGCATACATTGAAGCTCCTCGGTATAATGACACAACGAGGGAATTCATTGAACAGATGGTGGCTCTTTTCCCTGAAGTAGCATTTAGGGAAATGGCGTCTATTGAGGAGAAGAACTGGAATGAAGTTTGGGAACAAACGATACAACCTCAACGAATTGGCCCATTTCTTGTTAAACCCACCTGGTCCAAGGAACAGGCAAAATCATCAGAAATTCTATTGGAAATTGATCCAAAGATGGCGTTTGGAACAGGGTATCATGAGACAACACGTTTGATATTAAAGCAGTTATCTGGGATTGATTTTAGTGAAAAAGTAATTCTTGACGCGGGTACGGGTACCGGAATACTAGCGATTGCATCCATCAAATCAGGAGCATCACGTGCTGTAGGATTTGATGTTGACCCCTGGAGTGATGTTAATGCTCGTGAGAATGCCATTATTAATCAAGTAAATGATCAGGTAGATATTCGACTGGGAGGAGCTGAAGTGATCAAAGAAACTGAAATATTTGATATCACTCTCGCTAACATCAACAGAAATGTTATTCTTGATTTAATTCCTTTTTTTGTAAAAAAAACAAAACTGAACGGTACAATTTTGTTAACGGGTTTATTGGATCGGGATGAACTAATGATCAGAGAAAAACTAAAGGATGAGCCTGTTGATATTCTGGATTTACGTCAAGAAGGAGAGTGGATACTTTTTCAACTAAAAAAATATGGAAAATGAAGTGTGCTTCAATTGATATTGGCACCAATTCGGTACTTCTGCTGGTCGCTGAAAAATCAGATAGTGAATTTAATGTACTTCATGAGATTCAAGAATTACCCAGATTGGGAGAGGGAGTGGATCAAGATAAACGTTTAGGCGATGAAAGCCGGAAACGTGTCATCAGCGTCCTAAAATCATACAAAGCATACCTTACCCGGCATCACCCTGAAATAGTCAGAAACACGGTAGTGACAGCAACGAGTGCTGTGAGAGATGCATCGAATAGAGACTCATTTCTTAAATCTGTATTGAATGAGACCGGTTGGGAAATCAAATTATTAAGTGGAAATGAGGAGGCAAGTACTACCTATAAAGGAGCTTTAAGAGTACTTAATTTAACTGAAGAAAATAAGTATCTGGTTTTAGATATCGGCGGAGGCAGCACGGAGTTCGCTTTTGGAATCGGATCTAAATTATTAAGCGGAATTTCAATTGATATGGGCAGTGTTCGATTTACCGAACGATTTTTTCATAAACATACTGTGAATAGATCAACAGTTGGTGCAGTTCGTGAAGCAGTTCAGAGTAATTTGGCTGAAATTGATTCATTTATCCCACCCTTTACTGTAGTTGGAGTTGCTGGGACAGTCACTTCACTGGCAGCCGTAAGTAAAGATATAGAACAATTTGACGCTGATAAATTGAATGGTTTAGTATTGGAAAAAACAGAAATCGATAGGTGTATTGATCAATTTGTAGGATTGACAGTCATTGAAATAGAAGAGTTAAATCCACTATTTTTGAAAGGGAGGGGAGATATAATACTTGCAGGGGCAATCATTTTAAGTGAATTTTTACATTGGTGTAAATCAGATTCACTTTTAGTTTCTACCGGTGGTATTCGACATGGTATATTAGCGTAAAAGTGCACTCTATTGAATTAAACTTTCAATCAATTTAAAGGAATTTTCAAACCGGCTGAGATAGCGAGTTGATCAAAACCACTTATGAAGAATCTCGGCTCAAGATAAAATATAATGGGGCCTAAATCGTACTCAGCTCCTCCTCCAAACGCTAGACCAAGCTCTGTATCTGATACAGAATCGGATCCAACTTCGGGAACGTCAAAACTGACATTTGCTTGATGCATACCAATTGAACCAATGGCATAAATGATAAGATTATTATTATTATAGAAGAGATAATGCAGATTGACATTGATCTCAAAAAGTGTGGATGAGATACTGGCACCAAAAGCATTATCATCATCTGATATCCAATAAATAAAATCTGTTCCAATTCTGATATTATCATGGATGGCATAGGTACCAGTAGCTTGTATCCCAACTTCTTCCAGTTCAAAACCATAAGTGATACCACCGCCAAAGGTTAAACCGCCACTGTTTTGTGCAGATAGGGTACTCCATGATGAAATAGTAAAAAATAGTAACATTATTAAACCGGGTACTCTTTTCATATTGTCTTTAGTTATTTGGTTATGAATGGTGGTTGCAATATTTTAAAGTCTTAATTAAAGTATCATATTTAAAGGTAGTAAATAGTGATAAAAAAAGTATGATATTAAGTAAGGTTTGCAGCTAAATATTATCGATTCATGAGCAGTTCTACATCATCAGACGAAAATGATATACACAGAAAGGATGCATCCGAGAGCAGTCTGGAGGATGATCAGTTTGTTAAAAGAGCGATCAACGGTGATCAGGAAGCTTTTAAACTGTTAATGAACAAATATCAAAAACCTCTCTATTTCCACATTATCAAGATGGTGAAAAATCATGAACAGATAGAGGATATAATTCAGGAGTCGTTTGTAAAGGCATTTAGCAATTTAGATTCTTACAATACCAATTACGCTTTTTCTACATGGTTATATAGAATTACGACAAATCATACAATCGATTATTTACGTAAAAAAAAGCTACAAACAACTTCGATTGATGAACCGATACGGGCTAAAGATGGTGAAATGCAGTTTCAGATTGTTGGGAGTGCTGAAACGGATCGCAAAATAATTAGAAAAGAGAGAAAAAAGATTGTCAGTGAAGCGATACAAAATTTACCGGAAAAATATCGGGAAGTTATTGAGATGAGGCATCTTGAAGAGCTGAGTTATCAGGAAATATCTGATAAGTTGGATATTCCACTTGGAACCGTTAAAGCTCATATTTTCAGAGCGCGTGAAATGCTTTATAAAGCACTTATTGACAGAAAAGACAAGTTTTAGACTATAGTTTCTACTCTGTGATAGATTCCAAAATATTCAGATAGGAATGATATCTGTCAGGATCAATTTTTCCATCTTCAAAGGCATCTCTAACTCCGCATTTGGGTTCGTGAAAATGGGTGCAATTATAAAATTTGCAATTTTTTCGTGCCTCCGTCATTTCCGGGAAATAGAGTGATAGTTCAGGTTTTGTAATATTAACCACACCAAATTCACGAATTCCGGGTGTATCTGCTACATATCCGCCAAACTCAAATGGGATTAGACTTGCAAATGTAGTGGTATGTTTACCCTTGTCAGAATAGCTGGAAATTTCCCCTACTTTTAGATCTAATTCGGGATCTATTGCATTAAGTAAACTTGTTTTTCCCACTCCGGAGGGGCCGATAAAAACCGAAGTTAGGTTTTGGATGTTATTTTTTAATAGATTTAATGATTCAGTATCAGATATGCTGGTTTTAATTAAAGCGTATCCCAGACTCTGATAGAGGCTTCCTATCTCATCCATGACTTCTATAGCTTTATCAGAGGCTAAATCCATTTTATTGATGATTATTCCGGCCGGAATTTCATAAGCTTCACAAGTAACCAAAAAACGGTCAATAAAGCCCATATTTAACCTAGGACTGATTACAGACTGAACAACCCATGCACGGTCGATATTTGAGATTAGGATCTGCTCACCTCTTTTTCCGTGGGTTGCTTGTCGGGGGATGTAATTTGAACGTTCTTCTATTTCAACAATATAACCTGTGCCATCATCTCCCAAAATAAAATTGACCCAATCTCCAACAGCGATAGGATTTGTGACCTCTTTTTTTGACAATCGAAATTTACCGGCTAACCGGCAGTCATAAATATCAGAATCAGAGGATACTTTATACCATTTTCCTTTGGATTGTATGATTTTGCCTCTTTTGTTCATTCAAAGCAATTCATTAGTAAGGAAACGAACCTCGATATTTTCATGATTTTGATAAGCTCATTATTTAGTCAAAGAGAACTCTTTGTTACTGTCATTTCCATCATCCATTGAATGAACGGATCTTTTTTGAGACTCAGGTATACTAAAGAATTCTTTTGGATTATGGACATTTTCTTTCTCTAGAATTAAATCTAAAATGGGTTCCATTCTTTCCAGATATTCGATTTCTAAGTTGCCAATAACATTATTTTCTATTTCATCAACATCTTTTTCATTTTTGGCAGGCAGATATACTTTTTTTATTCCGGCTCTTTTTGCTGCAAGCACTTTTTCTTTGATTCCACCAACCGGTAGAACCAATCCTCTTAATGTAATTTCACCGGTCATGGCAATGGTACCTTTTACTTTTCTCTGAGTAAAAATTGATGCAACGGCTGAAAGTAGTGCTACTCCGGCTGAGGGACCGTCTTTGGGTACTGCACCTTGAGGCACATGAATATGAAGGTCAAAATATTTAAAAGCTTCTTCAGGAATGTTTAAATCTGTATGCCTGGCGCGTAAATAACTGATTGCGAGCATTGCGGATTCTTTCATCACATCGCCTAATTGACCTGTAATATGAAGTTTTCCTGTCCCTTTAGATACACTGGCCTCAATAAATAGAATATCGCCGCCATAGGGAGTCCAGGCTAATCCTGTTGATACTCCCGGAACGGTCGTTCTTTCAGCAACATCTGAGTAGAATTTTCTTTTCCCTAAAATTTCAGGGATATCATTGATACCTATGCTTTTTGATTTTATTTCATCACCTGCAATTTGGGCTGCAACATTTCTGCATACAGATGCCAATTGACGTTCCAAATTTCTAACTCCGGACTCACGAGTATATTCATCAATGATTCGATCAATCCCAGCTGAAGATATTTTTATTTGGCTTTTATCCAAACCATTCTCCATGATCTGTTTGGGGAGCAGATATTTTTTCGCAATTTCAATTTTTTCTTCCTGAGTGTAACCACTAATATTTATGATTTCCATGCGGTCTCTGAGCGGAGCCGGAATGGTATCGAGTGAATTGGCTGTTGCTATAAACATGACTCTTGAAAGATCATATTCCAATTCCAGATAGTTATCCGTAAAGGAGTCATTCTGCTCCGGATCCAAAACTTCTAAGAGGGCAGAGGTTGGATCCCCCCGGAAATCTGAACCCACTTTATCTATCTCATCGAGCATGATGACAGGATTCCCTTGACCGGCTTTTTTCATAGAACGTAATATTCTTCCGGGTAGTGCTCCAATGTAGGTACGTCTATGTCCACGAATTTCCGCTTCATCCCTGATTCCACCTAAACTAAATCGTTCAAATTCACGATTTAGGGCTCGTGCTATAGACTTACCTAGTGATGTTTTACCGACTCCCGGCGGGCCGTAGAAACAGAGAATTGGAGCCTTCATATCTTTTTTTAACTTCAGTACAGCAAGATATTCAACAATTCGTTTTTTCACTTTTTCCAACCCGTAATGATCTTCATCCAAGATTTTACGTGCTCTTTTCAGATCCAGTTTATCTTTTGAATAATTCCCCCATGGCAGATCCAAAATCCATTCAATATAGCTATGAATAATACCATAGTTTGGAGATGAATTAGGGGTCATTTCAAGTCTCTGAAGTTCTTTTTCAGCTTCTTTTTTTACCTCTTTCGGAAGACCTTTTTTTGCGTGAAGTCTTTCTCTTAATTTTGCTACATCCTGATGTTCGCCATCTTCTCCGAGTGCTTCCTGAATGGCTTTCATCTGTTGACGTAAGTAAAAATCCCTTTGTTGATCATCAATATCAGTTTTTACCTTGGATCTGATCTCTTCACTAAGATTTAAAACTTGAAGCTCTTTGTTCAAATGTTCCATCACCTTTTCCAATCTTTTAGAAAAAGAGTCGACTTCCAAAAGCTTCTGCTTATCCAGTAGTGAGACTTGCAGATTTGAGGAGATAAAGTTCAATAAAAACGTAGGTGAAGATATATTATTAATCAGTAGTGTCCGGTAAAAGATAAAAAAAAGAAGGGGAGTTCCCTTTCGAGTTCTCCCCTTTTGGTTATTTTATGTTTTTCCACAAACGTAAATAACCGCTATGAATAAAAGTACACATTTCT
>Ga0222673_1000271_pt1 | contig 28065 bp, 36 predicted proteins | sample AntAcemetagen801_FD_179845 | JGI IMG/M metagenome (GOLD analysis project Ga0222673, IMG submission 179845) | Saline water microbial communities from Ace Lake, Antarctica - #801 | ecosystem: Environmental > Aquatic > Non-marine Saline and Alkaline > Saline | place: Antarctica: Ace Lake...
CCTGCACACGCACAGTCGCAAGTTTCGATAGGGGGGGTCATTCCCGACGATGGCGGAAAACAGCGAGATTTCATGGCCGGCGGATTCGGTGGAGCGGCGATCGGTCGATTCCCTGATTCCCTACGCCCGGAACGCCCGCACCCATAGCGAGGCGCAGGTTGAGCAGCTGGCCGCTTCGATTCGGGAGTGGGGCTGGACCGTCCCGGTTCTGGTCGACGAGACTAGCGGGATCATCGCGGGTCACGGCCGCGTCCTGGCGGCCAAGCAGCTGGGCCTCGAGGAGGTCCCCGTCATTGTCGCGCGCGGCTGGACCGAGGTGCAGAAGCAGGCCTACGTCCTGGCCGATAACAAGCTTGCTGAGAACGCCGGCTGGGACGAGGGACTTCTGCGGGTCGAGATCGAGTCATTGCAGGCCCTTGAGTTCGACATGGCAGTGTTCGGTTTTTCCGACGACGAGATCGCCGAGCTTTTCGCCTTCGAGGATGGTACTGCGGGCAACACGGACCCGGACGCGGCACCCGAAGCTGGGGCCATCGCAGTGTCTCGAGTGGGCGACCTTTGGGAGCTAGGGCCGCACCGGGTGTTGTGCGGGACGGTGCTCGCCGGCCTCGAGCTGGAGCGCTTGCTCGGTGACGACAAGGCCGACGCGGTGTGGACCGATCCGCCCTACAACGTGGCCTACGGTTCGACGCTCGCCGGCGGCATTCAGAACGACGACATGTCGGCGGAGGACTTTGCGGCGTTTCTGCACACCGCGATGAAGAACACGGCCGCCGCGATGAAGCCGGGTGCGGCTGTCTATGTCGCCCATTCGGAGACGGAGGGCGGGACATTCCGGGATGCTTTCCTGGCGGCGCCGTTGAAGCTTTCGAGCTGCCTGATCTGGGTCAAGAGCGAGTTCGTGCTCGGACGTGCCGACTACCAATGGAAGCACGAACCGGTGCTTTACGGCTGGAAGCCGGGCCGGGCGCACAAGTGGTACGGCGGTCGCAAGGAGACGTCGATCCGGGAGCTCGAGGACACCTCGGTGTTTTCGTTCAACGAGGACGGCTCGGTGGTGGTGACGGTGGGCGGTCAGTCGCTGCTGATCACGGGTGACAATCTAGTCGCGAAGCCGCTTGAGACGACGTTGGTGCCGGTGCCGAAGCCGCGGCGATCGGCCGAGCATCCGACGATGAAGCCGATCGGTTTAGTGGCCCGCATGTTGAAGAATTCGGCGCGCGAGGGCGACGTCGTGCTGGACCCCTTCGGTGGCTCTGGGTCAACGCTGATCGCCTGCGAGACGCACGGGTTCCGTGGCCGCCTACTTGAGATCGACCCGAAGTTCGTCGACGTCATCGTGCGCCGTTGGCAGGAATTTACGGGCCAGCAGGCGATTTTAGACGGCGACGGGCGCACGTTTGCGGAGGTCGCGAAGGCGAAAGGTTTAGATGATGAAGCGGGGCCCGAGGCCGAAGCCGAACCACCTGAAAGTGGTGACCGGGAATCCGGGCCGGCGGCCGATCAACGAGAGCGAGCCACGGCCTAAGCCCGCCCTGCCGGCGCCGCCGGACCACCTCAACGCCGACGCCAAGCTGGAGTGGGAGCGGGTCGCGGGGGAGCTCTTTGAGCTCGGGCTGCTTAGCAATATCGATCGCGGCGCCCTGGCCGCCATGTGCCAAGCGTATGGGCGGTGGATTCAGGCTGAGCGCGCTTTGCTGAAGATGGCGGGGAACGACCCGTTGACCGGCGGGCTCATGGTGAAGACCAAGAACGGCAACGCCATTCAGAACCCGGTCGTTGGAATCGCCAACAAGGCCGCTGCTGACTACGTGAAGTTCGCCGCTGAATTTGGGATGACGCCGAGTGCCAGAAGTCGAATCGAAGCCGACCGCCTCGTCGACCGGAACGCGACGGCGACGCCGGAAAGCAAAGCCTCGACATACTTCGCCGACGACTGAGGTCGACCCGGCCACAGCCTACGCTCAGGACGTTGTTGCCGGCCGCATCATCGCGGGGCCCTATGTTCGTGCGGCGTGTGCGCGCCATCTTGACGATCTGGAGCACGGGCCGGCGCGCGGACTGAGCTGGGATGTCGAGCAGGTCTATCGAGTAGTCGGCTATTTTTTGACTGTCCTGACCGTCGAGACTGAGCGGAACGACGAAGCCACAGGCGAGGCAGTCTCTGAGGCCATCCCGTTTCACCTGGAGCGCTGGCAGTGCTTCGTGGTGGGCAGCTTGTTCGGGTGGAAGAACGCGGCAGGCCACCGTCGGTTCCGGCGTGCCTATCTTGAGATTGCCAAGGGCAACGGCAAGTCGCCCATGGCCGCCGGCATCGGACATTACATGCTGACCTCTACCGGCAAGCTGCGGGCAGAGGTTTACAGCGCGGCCACCGACCGCGATCAAGCGATGATCACGTTTCGGGATGCGGTTGCCATGTGGGAGCGCAGTCCGGAGCTTCACAAGCGGATGCTGCCCTCGGGCCGGAACCCGGTTTGGCAGCTGACCTACTTGAAGCGCAATTCGTTCTTCAAGCCGATTTCGTCGGAGAAGAAGGGCAAGTCCGGCATTCGACCGTATTGCGCACTTGTCGACGAGGTGCACGAGCACCGGGACAACAGCGTAATCGAGATGCTGCGAGCCGGGACCAAGGGCAACCAGCAGGCGCTGATATTCGAGATCACGAATTCCGGGTTTGACCGCAAGTCGGTCTGCCGCGCTGAGCATGAATACACCGTCAAAGTGGTCGAGCGCGCGATCGATAACGACGCCTTTTTCGGCTTCATATGCTCGCTGGATGAAGGCGACAAACCGTTCGAAGACGAGACGTGCTGGATCAAGGCAAATCCGAACCTCGGTGTGTCGATCCATCCCGCTTATATCCAGGAGCAGGTCTTGGAAGCCAAGGGCATGCCGTCGAAGGAAGCGTTGGTCAGGCGCCTTCATTTCTGTGAGTGGACCGACGCCGCGAATAGCTGGATCACACAGTCGGTCTGGTCCAAGACTGAGGACGAGGACCTAGACGAGCGCGACTTTGAGGGCGCGCCTTGCTGGCTCGGGCTCGATCTGGCGTACACGACTGATCTGGCGTCGCTCGCGAAAGTGTTTGAGGTCGCCGACCATCTCTACGCTTTCGTCGACTTCTGGAAGCCGATCGAGGGCTTGCGGGAGGCGGCGGATAAGGACGGTGTTCCCTACGACATATGGGTGAATAACGGGCACCTTTTCACGACGCCCGGCAAGGTAATCAAGCTGCAGCCGATCGCCGAGCGCATCGCCGAGGCCGCCAGCCTGCACACTCTGCGTGTACTGGCCTACGACCGGTACCGGCACAAGGAGCTCGACACCGATCTGCAGGATCTCGGGATCATCGTGCCGATGATGGAGCATCCGCAAGGCTTCCGGCGTGGCGGTATCATGAAGGACGTCCTCGGCAACGCGGTTCTGGGCGACGACGGCAAGCCGAAAGAGAACCCGCTCTGGATGCCGGACAGCGTTCAGGAGCTTGAGAACGCAATCATCGAAGAGCGGCTGACGGTGAAGCTGAACCCGGTGCTGCGGTGGAATGTTGCGAGCGTGGTGATCCGCGACGACCCTGCCGGTACCGGCAACCGGATCATGGACAAGCGCAAGTCGACAGGGCGCATCGATGGTGCGGTGTCACTCGCGATGGCAGCTGGCGCGGCGCTCCGCTGCCGTGTGCCGGGCGACGGCGGGTCGGTTTACGACTCTGAGGATTTCTTCATCTGAGCGACGGGAAGCTGATGGCCTGGTTGAACAACACTGTGGCGACGGTCTGGCGCGCTGGGCACGCGGTCGGCGGAGTGCTGAGCCCGCGTGCTGGCGACACACCCGGTCCCGGCGCCGATTGGTGGTACCAGGACGTTGGCAATGGCGGCCGCAATCAGGCCGGCGTCGTCGTGTCGCCCGACGTCGCCCTCAAGGCGTCGGCGGTCTATGCCTGCGTGAAGGTGCTGGCGGAGACCATTTCGACGCTGCCATTGCAGATGTACCGCGAGCTAGGAGACGCGGGCCGTACACCGGCGTCCGATCACCCGCTGGACGAGGTGATTCGTTACCAGCCGAACGCCTGGCAGACGGCGGTCGAGTTCTGGGAAATGATGATTTTGCACGCCGCCCTTCGGGGCGCCGCGTATGCCGAGATTGTGCCGGGGGCCCGGGGCGCGGTCGACCAGCTCAAGCCTCTGCACACCGATCGGGTCCAGGTCGAGCAGATGGCAGACGGGTCATTGCGCTACCAGGTCACGAATCCTAAGACGGGCCAGCGTCGGACGTTGCTACAGGAAGAGGTCCTTCGCATCCCGGGTATGTCCTCGGATGGCATCCGGGGCCTTCGCGTCGTCGACCTGGCATCTGAGGCGATTGGCCTTGGCATGGCGGCTGATGCCTATGCAGCGCGCGTTTTCAGCAACAAGCTGAATATCGGCGGGTACCTAGTGCATCCCGGCAAGCTTGGGCCCGAGGCACAGAAGAACTTAATCCAGGCGCTCGTCGAGCGCTTCGCTGGCATCGGCAATTTCCACCGGCCGATGGTGCTGCAGGAAGGGATGCAGTTCCACAAGGCCACGATGGACGCCAAGGAAGCGCAGCTGCTCGAGGCGCGGAAGTGGCAGATTGGCGAGGTTGCCCGCTACTGGCGGGTTCCGCTGCACATGCTCGGCGTCGACGACCAGACGAACCGGTCGACGGTTGAGGCCCAGGCGATCGACTTCGTGAAATACACGCTGCGTCCCTGGATCAAGAAGATTGAGCAGGCGATCCGGCGCGACCTCATCGTGGCGCGGACGACGTACAGCGCGAAATATAACCTCGAGGGCCTTCTCCGGGGCGACAGCGCGGCGCGCAGTACTTACTTCGCAGCTGCACTTGGTGCCAGCGGTCGTGCGGCCTGGATGAATCCGAACGAGGTTCGCGCGATCGAGGGCTTGAACCCGAGTGACGACCCTCGCGCAAACCTGCTGGGCGGCATGATGCCGGCGACCGGCGCCGCATCGGCGGCCGGTCACTCGCCCGGACGGCTTGTCTACAAAGAGATTGCGGCAGTTCGCAAGGCCACGATGCGCCACGCGGACGACGCGGAAGCTTTCCGCAGCTGGGTTGGTGCTTTCTACGGCGGATTGGTGAGCGATGTCATGAAGGCGTTGGACGTCGACAACACCGCAGCCCGCGCATATTGCGCCCACGCCAAGGGCGAGGTCCTCGCGGCGGACGACGTTGAGGGCCTGCTCGATCGCTGGCAGGCGTCGCGTGTGCAGGAAATCGAGCGCACGCTCGATACCGAGAAGCGTGCTGAGGTCGCCGAGTGACCGCGCCGGTTCCGGCAGCCGTGCGCGACCGCAACTTCTTTGCGGTTGCCCACGGCAACGCCCGTCGGGTCGTGCCGATCAAGCTTGAGCAGATACTCCGGTCGGAGTCATTTCAACGCGGCTACGCGGACCGTGCCGCGGGGCTACCGCGTTTGAAGATGGCGCAGGGGAACGGCGCCGAGCTCAACTACGAGCGCGGCCGCATGTTCGCCGCTGCAATCATGGGGCACGGCCTGGCGCCGGCGCCCATCCTGGAAGATGGCGATTTGGTCGAGGGCGTGACGGATTTTGCTCTGGCCTTCGCCGACGACTGGGACCCGATCAACACGATTCTGGCCCAATGGCGGCCGGGTGAAGCACAGAACGGAGACGCCAAATGAGCAAGATGCGCCGGATGCGCCGAGAGCTGCGGGCCAACCTTGGGAAGGTGGTCGGCTATCAGATTCGGGACGGCTACGGCGCGTCGATCGTGCCGGTCCTCGAGCGTGCCATTCGCGGCGAGCACTTGGAGGACCCAGAGTTCTTTGGTGCACTAGCGGACGACTCGACGGCGATGGAGGAGCGCGACCGTGTTTCCCGCCGCTTTGCCGCGCCCATGATCATTCCGGCCGGCAAGGGCGGCAAGGCCACGGCGCTAGTATCGGTCCGCGGCATGGCGCTCTACGACTTCGAATATCAACCGTTTGCGTTTTCGACCTTGCTGCTCGCTCAGACTGTGACGGCCCTCGCGAACGACCCGGAGATCGGCACCATCATCCTGGATATCGACAGCCCGGGCGGTGTCGTGACGGGCACGCCGGAAGCCGGTGACGCCATCTTCGCGGCGCGCAAGAACGCGAACGTCGTGGCCCTGATCAATCCGCTTGCCGCCTCGGCGGCCTACTGGATCGCGTCGCAGGCGTCGGAAGTGGTCTGCGTGCCATCAGGCGACGTTGGCTCGATCGGCGTGTTCATGATGCACGTCGACTGCTCAGCGGCTTTTGACGCGGCAGGGATCAAGCCGACGTTCATCTTTGCTACCGACAGTCCCCACAAGGTCGAAGGCAACATGTTCGAGCCCCTCGGCGACGAGACTCGCGAGTACTTGCTGGGCGAGGTCGACGTGATCATGGCCCAATTTGTGAAGGCGGTAGCGCGAGGCCGCGGGGTGCCTGTGTCGAAGGTTCTGTCCGACTTTGGGAAGGGCCGCACGCTGATGGCGCCGGCGGCCAAGGCTGCTGGCATGGTCGACCGTGTGGCGACGATCGGTGTGGCAATGGCGCGCTGGGGTATCTCGGCGCAGTCGCTCGAGGGGCGTCGTCGCGGCGAGGATCCGGCGCCTGGGCCGAACGCGGCGGGCTCATTTCTTCACAAGGCGCGCGCCTATGATGCGGCCAAGCCCATCACCCACGCCAAGGTTGGCGAGACGTCGACCGCAGGGCTCGTTGTCATCGATGAGGCCACGGGCGATGAGGTCACCTGGGTGACCGAGGTCAACACCGACGAGGGCTGGCTTGTGCGGCACCGCACCGACGAGGATGGGAACCCTCAGGTCTGCCATGGCGGCCCCATTTGCGCGCTATGTGAAAGCCAGCCGACGGGCGAGCACGTCGCTGCCGAGCGTCTTGATGGCCAGTTTCGCATCGAGCAACGAGACCCAATTGTTGAGGGTCAAGAGACGCTCGAGGTCGACGAGCTGGCATTCAAAAAGGATGGCGCCAACCGTGCCGCGTCGGCACGCCGGCGCCTCGCGATCGAGCGCCACCGCTAGACCAACAAGTTTTCTGCAGTAGGGACTCCGTTGAGCTCCTGACCTGCAGCACCAACGGCGGGCCCAACTTGGTCCGCCACCACAACCGCCAGCGCTGCGAAGCGCCGGCTTTCCCACAGATGGAGAGTCTCCATGAGAACGTTTTTTGCGCTTGCGGGGCTGTCAGCCCTCGTGGCGGTCGCGACCATCGGCCTGATGGTCCCGGACGCCTATGCGGCCTCGGCCGCGCTGCCCGACATCTTCAACCACATTGCCGGCGCTGACTACGCCACCGGCACCATCCTTGCCGGCCTGCTTGTTGGTCGCATCAAGGTGCTCCGCGACAAGAAGGCGGACCTCCTGAAAGAGGCCGATGCCCTCGCCGAAAAGGTCGACGCTGGCCATGCGTCGGCGGAAGAGCAGGACCGCCTCGAAGCCATCCTAGAGGACGACGGCGGAGAACTGGCCAAGGCCAACAAGTCCATTGCGCGTGAGGAGCGCTTGATGGATGAGCGTCGGCAGCTGCCGGCGGCTGACCCTGAGAATGACGACACCGAGATCGAGGCGACCGATCGCACCAAAATTCCGGCGACTGTCAGGAAGCCGGACCGAGCGTTCAGCTCCTTCGGCGCCCAACTGCAGGCTATTGCCCACGCGGGCATGGACAAGGGCGGTGACCGCGACGGTCGACTGGTCTGGCAGGCTGCTGGCACCGGTGCGAATGAGGCGGTTCCGTCCGAGGGCGGTTTCATCGTCCAGCAGGACTATTCGACCGAGCTGCTCGAGGGCATGCACGAGATGGGCGAGATTCTTGCCCGTGTCCGTCGCATCCCTATCACGATCGGCAACGGCATCAAGCTGCCGGCGATCGACGAGACCAGCCGCGCCAACGGCTCCCGCTTCGGCGGTGTCCAGGCGTATTGGGCGGATGAGGGTGACACCGTCACGGCTTCGAAGCCGAAGTTCCGCAAGCTGGAACTGTCGCTCGAGAAGCTGCTGGCGATCGGTTACGCGACCGAAGAGTTGCTGGCCGATGCCTCGGCGCTCGAGACGGTCATGCGCACGGCCTTCATTGAAGAGCTGACGTTCAAGACCGAGGACGCCGTGATCAACGGTACTGGCTCCGGCCAGCCGCTCGGCATCCTGAATTCCGGCGCTTTGGTGAGTGTTGCCAAGGAATCGGGTCAGGCCGGGTCGACGGTTGTGACGGCCAACGTCCTGAACATGTGGGCGCGCACGCCTATCCGCTCCCGCAAGAACCTGGTCTGGGTGATCAATCAGGATGTCGAGAGGCAGCTCTACTCGCTGACTCTCGGCTCGGGCACGGCCGTCGTGTTGCTCTACACGCCTCCGGGCGCGAACGGCAACAACACGCCGTATGGCTTGCTGCTCGGTCGACCGGTTATTCCCATCGAGTACGCAGCCACGCTCGGCACGGTTGGCGACGTGATCCTGTTCGACCCGATGTCGTACGTGATGATCGACAAGAACGGGATCCAGCAGGCGGCATCGATGCATGTCCGGTTCCTCTACGAGGAAATGACCTTCCGCTTCACCTATCGGACGGACGGTCAGCCGGTCTGGGACTCGGCGGTCACGCCGTACAAGGGCACCAACACGATCTCGCCTTACGTCGCGTTGGCGACGCGAGCCTAACGACGGAATGCGTGAGCGGGAGCGGTCTTTGGGCCGCTCCCTGATCGCTTTCCGTCTTTCTCCACAACACCAGGTCAAGGAGACCTAGTTATGAAAGGCTTCAACATCGCGGAGATGGGCCACGTCGTTAACGTGCTTCCGCCCATCGATATCACTGGCGGCGCGAACGGCGACGTTTTCTCTATGGAAAACTACGGTCACGCCACGATCATCGTTCAGGTTGGTGTGTCGGCAGCGGCCTTCACGACAATCAAGATCAACGAGTGCACGAGCTTTGCCGCGGCTGGCGCCACGGCGATCGCCTTTAGCGTCTACAAGGAAGAGACGGCCGCGGGCGACACTTTGGGTGCACGGGTCGCTGTCGCTGCTGCCGGCATGACGCCGTCTGCCAACGACACGATCATGTATGTGATCGAGTTGGACGCCTCCGAACTGTCCGACGGTTCGCAGTTCGTTCAACTGGCGTTGGCAAACGCGTCCGCTAACAGCGTCATCGCCTCGGCGGTTGCTATTCTCAGCGGCTCTCGTTACGCGAAGACTCTGTCGGCAACGGCGATCGCGTAACCCAACCACGGCAATCTCTCGACGCCGAACGGGGCGGCCTTCGGGTCGCCCCACCTTTTCCCTTGAAAGGGAGACTACCGACATGAAAGTTCGTCAGCTCGTCGGCCGCCTTGCCGGCCAGATCGTTGACATGCCTTACGCCGAGGCGACCTCCTGCGTTGGTTGCGGCACCGCCGCGTGGCCCGAGGACACCCCGCGCGTGAAGGGGCTCAATATTCCGACGCCCGCGCCGGTGGCAGGCGCGACACCGAAGCCGGCCGCCAAGAAGAAGGCGACACCGGTCAAGAAAGCCCGCGCCCGTTAATGGCGCGGAAGCCCTGGTCGATCCCGGTCATGTGGCCGGGGGAAACCGTTGTGGTCCTGGGCGGAGGGCCGTCGCTGGATCTCAAGCAGATCCACACTGTTGCTCGGGCCCGGCTGGCAAACCGCTGCCGGGTCATCGCAGTAAACGATGCAGTCTTTCCAGCGTGGTGGGGCGATTGGCTCCATGGGTGCGACTTCAAGTGGTGGGATTGGCACAAGGAAACGGCACTCAAATTCCCGGGCATCCGGACCACCTGCACCGAGACAGTGCCGATCGCGTGGGCGCACTACCTGCAGGTCGCCAAGCCTAACTCGAAGACTGGTCGACGCACCGGCATGCCGAAGCGGCCCTACATGGTCGCTGGCGGTGGCAACGGCGGGTACCAGGCCATTCAGTGTGCCGTGAAGGCCGGTGGCGCGAAGGTTCTGCTCCTGGGCTTCGACATGGGATTCAGCCCTTCGGGCGAGTCTCATTTTTTTGGCGACCACCCCGACCGCATGCGATCCGACTACGTGGAGACCATGCTCCCCAATTTTCCTGGCCTCGCGAAGGTGCTCAACGAGCTCGGCGTCGAGGTCATCAACTGCTCGCCGCAGACACAGCTCGACGTGTTTCCGACGGCGCGCCTCGAGGACGTGATTTGATCCGTTTTGCCCACATCATCGACGACAAGAACACCGGCGACCTGATGAGCGGGCCGTACCGGTGGTTCGACTTTCCGGCGCACGAGGCGTTCAACTACTCGGCGCCGGTTCCCGACGATGGCGCTCTGACCGTTTTCGGCGGCGGAACGATGGTGAACTGGCTCACCAACCAGCGGCCGGACGATTTACCGAGAGGCCCGAAGGTAGTTTGGGGTGCAGGTTCGAGCCGCCACGGCGAGGTCGATCCCTGGCCCGACCCGTCGGGCTTCGACCTGATCGGGACGCGGGAATGGACGGCGGAACGCGAGGCGGCTGGACTGTGGGCACCATGCCCGTCGTGCATGAGCCCGCTGCTCGACCAGGACTATGAGATCACGCGCGCCAAGGTGGCGTTCGTCAACGCGAGCGACGGCATCAGGTCGCGCTACCCGGCCGTCTATGGCCTCGACGTTCCGATGATGGGCAACGACCGGCCCATGTCGGAGATCATCGCGTTCCTTGGTTCGGCCGAGACGGTGGTGACAAACAGCTACCACGGCCTGGCATGGTCCTCATGGCTTGGCAGGAATATCGAAGTGCACGGATACAGTTCGAAGTTTCACCGGTTCCCATACCTGATCCCGGTCGACGAGTGCCGGGCCGCGACGCGGCGGTTTTATGAGCGCGTGAGGGAGCTGGCATGAGCGGCCGCAGTCCCGGTCTGTCCGGCCTTGTCCGGCTTCGCGACGAAGAGGCGTGGTGCCGCCTGGCGCTCGAGTCCTTCGTTGATTGGTGCGACGAGCTGATCGTGGTGCTCAACACCTGCACTGATCGGACGCCGGAAATCGTGGGCAGCTTTGCAGCCCAACACCCGGACAAGGTCAAGGTGTTTGACTACCCGCACCGGATTCACGAAATGGGCCCCGGCCACGATCGCTGCCCGACAACGGACGAGCGCGCCTCCGCGGCGCTCTACAACTTCACGCAAGAGCGGTCGACGTTTGATCATGTGATCAAGCTGGACGGCGACATGGTGATGATGGACTGGGCCGGGGCTCGGGTACGCGAGCGCATGGCCGAGGGTCACCATCGGATCAAGCTCTACGGCACTGACCTCGTGGGCGACGACCTACGGCACATCGGCTGCCACCCGCTCTGCCCGACGAACGGCGTCTATCAGGCCTGGGGCACCCGCTACGAGCAGGGCCCGGTGACGCAATCGCTCAAGGGCGCGCCGGCACCGACTGCCGAGATTCGCGACGCGTTTTTGCACTTCAAGTGGGCGCGCAAGTCCTTCGCTGCGGCGACGGCTCAGTGGCCGCCCGACTGGGATCAGATTCCGCACTTTCAGAAGATCGCTGAGCGCCGATTCCCGGCTGCTCGTTACAACGGCGAATATCCGGCGTCAGTGGCCGCGCTGCTTAGTCAGGAGGCCGCATGATTCAACCGCATGTCGTCGCGAACTTAGAGCGTTGGTCGGAGTTCTACGGCGCCTCGATGCTGATGCTCGGCGCCACAGGGAGCAATGTGCCGGAGTATCCAACGGCGCGCGATTTCTTCGGACGCTGGGTCGGCAGCTATGCCGATCTCGACCTGGACCCGGCAGCGAAAATCCAAGAGGACCTAAACCGCGACCTCGCTTCGCTTTCCCAAGGCTACGACAGCGTGTTCAACCTCGGGACGATCGAGCACGTTTGGAACCAACACAACGCCTGGGCCAATGCGCTCCGGGCGGTTGCAGTCGGCGGCCACTTTCTGAGCCACGGCCCTGTGAACGGTTGGATAAATCACGGCCTATTCATGGCCAATCCCGGCGCCGTGCGGGCGTTCGTCGCCAAGAACGGCTTCGAAGTGGTCGACGAGTTCAACACGAAGTGGCGCCAGCAGGGCGAAGTGTTGTGGCTTGCCGCACGCAAGGTCCGGCACATCGAGGACCTGTCGGACTATGAGCCTGCTTGGCAGATCTACGAGCAGGGCAACAAAAAGGCAGTCCGATAAATGCCGGCGCATTCCGCGGTCGGTGGTGGTGCTATGACCCTGTCCGTCGTCTGCTTTCTTTGGCGCGATCCCGACTTCCGACACGCCAATCTCTACGAGTACGGCCCTCGTTACGTCAACGTCCTGCGCAACATGCTGGAGCGCCACCTGCCGATCGAGCACCAGTTGTGTTGCGTGACCGACATTCCGGATGGGATTGATGATCGCGTTCGCATCGTCCCGATGCCGAAGGACGTTCGAGCGTTCGAGCGCTACTACCGCAAGCTCTACGCGTATCACCCGGACGCCGCGAATATCTTCGGCGCTGACCGGCTGTTGCTGATCGATCTTGACACAGTGATTGTCCGGGACATGAGCGTGCTGGGCCTCGATCGTTCTGACCCTTTTATCGCTTGGTCGACGCACCCCGGAACCAAGGCGCGCTTCAATACCTCGCTTGCCCTGATGGACGCTGGGGCCTTTCCGGAAATATGGGAGCGATTTGTCCCAGTGGAGAGCGCCAAGGAGCTCGAGAGCTTGGGGTACGAGGACGGCGACCAGGACTGGGTGTCACACGTCATCGGCAACAAGGGCGCCACCTGGGCGCGCCGTGGCGATGGCGTTGAGCCCTTCTATCAGAGCCGGTTCGAAGGCCTGCCACAGAGTGCAAGCGTGGTTTTCTTCAATGGGCGTAGGTCGCCTGCAATGCGGGAATTGCAGCAGCAGCACCAGTGGATTGCGGACAATTGGAAATAGCGCCCTGGCCCGACGCTCGGCTCAGTCCGGACGGTCGGATCAAGGATGTCCGCGGCGACCACGTGGGCCGCTACAGGTGGGCTACGGAGCGTTTGCGGGGCGTCGGGGCACTGGTCATTGATGCCGGCTGTAACTGCGGCTACGGGGCCTCGATTCTGGCAGCAGCGGGCCTCGAGGTCCTGGCGGTCGACAACTGGGTCGAGGGTCTGGATTGGGGCCAGGCGCAGTACGACGCCGACACCATCACTTGGCGCGAAATGGACTTGGACCGGCCGTGCGACTTCTCTCCGGCCGGCGCCGTGGTGGCGTTCGAAATCATCGAGCACCTGCCGGACCCTCGGCACTTGTTACGGGCCGCTCGGGCAGCGGCACCGCGGTTGCTGGCGAGCGTGCCGAACGAGGCGGTCTGGCCGCACGAACCGCGTCTGTTTCCGGTGCACCAGCGCCACTACCGCCGCGCCGAACTCTTGGCGTTGCTGACGGAAACGGGCTGGAATCCGGTTGGCTGGTACGGGCAACGGGGCGGGAGTTCGCCTGTCGAGTCCGCCGTCAACGGCCGGACGCTCGTGGTCGAATGCGTAAGGGCTGAGGAATGAGAGCTGCAATTCATGTCAACGGCGCAGCGCATCAGAGCGCCAATGCGCGGGCCATGCGCGCCGGCCTCGAGCGCCACGGCGTTGAGGTTGTGCATGCTGCGGTCGACGTGCCGGTCCTGTGTGACTTTGCCGTGATCTGGGGATGGCGCCAGCCGGCCGTGTCGGCGAACGGACCGACCCTGGTCATGGAGCGCGGCTATATCGGCGACCTCGAGAACCGCCGGCGCTGGACGTCGCTGGGTTGGGACGGGCTCAACGGTCGCGCTCGTCGACCAAGCCCCGATGCTGGCGAGCGCTGGGACGCGCACTTCGAAACGATGATGCAGGCGCCTCGCGACGGTGGCGCCTACGTTTTGCTGGCCGGCCAATGCCGGGGCGATCGCGCCGTCGCGGGAACCAACATTGCTTTGTGGGCGCGCGATACGGCCCGCCAGTTGCAGGAGCTGACCGACTTGCCGATCAGGTTTCGCCCGCATCCGCAGGAGCTCTCGCCATGGGACGTTCATGGCGTTGCAACGTCGGATCGCACGCTTGCCGAGGATCTGGCGGAGGCGGCGTTTGTCGTGACGTTCAATAGCAACGCCGGTGTCGACGCTGCTCTTGCCGGCGTGCCGGTGGTCGCCGTCGACGAGGGCGCCATGGCCTGGCCTATCGCCGCACATGAGCTGACCGCCACCCCTGTGCTGCCGGGGCGGCGTACGTGGGCTACGCAGCTGGCGTTCTGCCAGTGGACGGCCCAAGAGATCGAAACCGGAGAGGCGTGGGAGGCGTTGCGCGAATGTATGACGGCCGATTGACGCTGGTCACCGCGCCGGCCTTTGAGCCGCTGACGCAGGCGGAGGCTTGGGCACACCTGCGGGTGCCGCTACTCGGCAGCCCTGCGGCGCCTGCGGACGAGACGAACATCGACCGACTCATTCAGCAGGTGCGTGAACACGTTGACGGCCGTGACGGTTGGCTGGGCCGTGCGCTTGTGACGCAGACGTGGGACCTCAAGATGGACGGGTTCCCGCGCGCGGCGATCAAGCTGCCCTTGCCGCCGCTGCAGTCGGTGACGTCGGTCACCTACGTCGACGGCAACGGTGATAGCCAAACGCTCGCCGCGTCGGGGTACACGGTGACCGGTGTCGGGGAATTGGGCCCGGCGCGCATCGTCCCGTCCTACGGCAACAGTTGGCCGACGACGCGCAACCACGTCGACGTCGTGACGGTTCGGTTCGTTTGTGGCTACGCCAGCGGCAGCAGCCCGGACGACAACACGAAGGTCCCGGCGGCGATCAGGGGCGGCCTGCTGCAGTTGCTGGAGCATTGGTACGACAATCCTTCGGCGGTCAGCGTCGGCGGAAGCGTGGCACCGATGCCGATGGCGGTGGAGTCGCTGCTGATGCCCTACCGCGTGGAGATGTAGCCCGTGGCGTCGACGAAACTTGTTTTGCGGTTTCAGGACGATGGGGTTGCGGATGCCGTCCGCGAGTTCACGTCGCTTTATCGCGGCGGTGCCGGCGTGCCGACCTATCTGCGAGACCGCGTTGACGGGATGCTCGCTAATCGTGGGCAGGGGTTCCTGCGCTTTGAGCGGCTGACAGTTAGTCCAGGCCATGAATTGCTCGCCATCCTGGCGACGCTACGCGCGATCCGGGGAGCGTCATGCAGCTTGGCACCCTAGACCGCTACGTCACGATCCAGCAGGCGACCAAGGCGCAGGACGCGGCGTTTCAGGAGATCGAGACCTGGTCGACCTATGCGCAGGTCTGGGCCAGAAAGATGGATATCCGCCCGCGCGATCGCTTTGCTGCCGATCAGGTCATCGAGGAAGAGATCACGACGTTTCGCGTGCACTACATGTCGGCGCTGACCGTCGAGATGCGCGTCGTCCACGACAGCAAGACCTACGAGATTATCGGCATTGCTGAGCTCGGGCGCCGCGAGGGTCTGGACGTAACAGCGAGAGCGATGTTGCCGTGAGTATTGAGACTGCTGTCGCCAATTATGTGATCACCGACGGAACGGTGGCCGGGCTCGTGGTTGCCCGCATCTACCCGCTGCGGCTACCCCAGAATCCGACATACCCGGCGCTTGTGTTCCGTCGGGTGTCGGGCCCACAGCTGCACAATCTGGCTGGCGCCGCCGGTCGCGCGACGCCCAGGCTGCAGATCGATTGCTATGCCGAGACCTATCTCGAAGCCAAGGATCTCGCGGCGGCGGTCAAGGCGCGGCTGGATGGTTACCGAGGGACCATGGACACGGCGGATTCGCCCGCGGTTACGTTCACGGTCGACACCTGCAAGTTGGAAAACTCGTTGGATTTCGACGAGAGCGATGTTCCCAACAAGACGCTGCACCGCATCGCCCAAGACTACATCGTCAATCACAGGGAATAGCCGATCATGACCCTTTTCCTCGTTATCACGCCTGACGGCCCCGTCATCGCGCGGGCCAATCGCAAGCACCATGTCCCCGGCCTCGGCCTCGATGGCGAGGTCCACACGTTGCTGCCCGATGGCATGGACGGTGTTGTCTGGGACGGCCGTGAGGGCGACGCCGAGTCGGGCGCACCGGTCGACAGCCCTGACGCCGAGCAAGGCGCCGGCGAGGGCACCCGGTTCTTGGGCGACAAACCGAAGCGCGGATCATCTCGGCGCAAGGCCGAGCGCTCGCTGAGCGATCCGCCGGAAACGGACGACGCCACCGCCGACTGATTTTTTCAGCCCCGTTCACGCGGGGTTTTTGCTGAATTGGCGTCCCGGGGCAGGCGCCGAATGCAACGCCGTGAGGCGTCGCGTCCCTTAGATGGAGCCCCTTCGAAACTAGAGACTGTCCACCCGCCAACGCCGCGAGGCGCAGGCCTTCCCACAGATGGAGAAATACCGTGACCACATACGTTGCCGACGGGACCGTCTTTTCACGGTCCAATGCAGACTCTCCGGAAACCTACACCGCCATTGCTCAAGTCATGAGCATCGGCTCCGTCGGTCAGGACCGGGGCCTGATCGATGTGACCAACCTTTCGTCCCCGGCGCGCGAGTACAAGAAAGCGATCAAGGACGGACAGGAAATCCAGTTAGTGATCCAGTATGACCCGGACGATAGCGGGCATGCCGGGCTGCGCACCGACAACAACGCCGAGACGGCCCGAAACTTCCGGGTCACGTTTACGGACTCCCCAGCGCAGACTGTGACGTTCGCTGGCCTGGTGACCAACTGGTTGGTCACCAACATCGAGATCGACAACATTCTTCAGCTGAATGTGACGGTCAAGCCGACGGGTGACTTAACTTTTGCCTAGTAGCCCAGCCCACGCCGTGAGGCGTCGGCATTCCCAGGACGGAGAAAACCCCTATGAACGACAAGACCCTCGACGAGGTCACGCTGCCCAGCGGCGACGTCGTCTATTCGAAGCCCATGACTGTGGGCGCGATCCGCCGAGCCATTGCCCAATCCAAGGACAAGGCCAACAAGAACAAGCAGGACGACGAGAAGCTGACAGATCTCGTGATTGCCGGGACCATCGTCCATCAGGACGGCAGTCCGTTTTTTGCCGATATCGCGGACATTCTGGAAGTCCCGCAGCCCGACTTCATGGCGCTGCAGAGGCTATCTCTTCGTACGAACGGCATGGGCGGTGATGAGGCAGAGGACGTCGCGGGAAACTAGCGAGCGACCCGCGCCGGCGGTTTCTGTTTCGCCTGGCCCTCGCACTCGGTCGCACCGTGGCCGAGCTTGAGGACACCCTGTCGAACGTGGAGCTGAATGAGTGGGTCGCGTTTTATTCCATTGAGCCGTTCGGGAGCGAGATCGAGTGGCTCCGGGTCGGCACCATCGCCGCGACGATGGTCAACGTCGCCAGGGGCTTCAGCGGCAAGAAGGGCGGTGCAACGCCCATGAGTTTCGTGCCCAAGTTTGCGACCCCTTCTGGGAAGAAGTCCCGGTCGCGCCTAATCCGGCAGAACCTGATCGAGACCTTTGGTGATCGGGTGAAGTTAAAAAAGGACGAATAGTCGAAATGCCCATCACGGACTTCACCATCAGGGGGGCCAAGGAGATGGATAAACTCCTGCGAGAGCTCGGCCCTCGGACCGCCAACCGTGTTGGCGATCAGGCGTTGCGTGCTGGCGCGAAGGTCATCGTGGAAGAGGCCAAGCGGCTAGTTTCTGTCAAGACCGGAGAACTACGCGATGCGATCACGGTTGCGACGGAAAAGAGCCGGACGGCCGGAGACGAGCGGATTGTGTTCATCGGCTTCAAGCCGCCGGTGTCACGCCGTGCTCATCTGACCGAGTATGGAACGTCAAAAACTCCAGCCAAGCCGTTCATTCGCCCGGCCATGGACACCCGGGCTTCGGACGCGCTCGCGGCGATCGGCAAGGTCCTTGCGCGCGGCATCACGCGAGAAGCCAATAAACTCGCAAAGCCGGTGAGGTAGCCCCGTGGCTTCGATCGGATCACTGACCGCTTCGCTCGCCCTGGAGTCGGCCGCGTTCAAGCGCGACCTTTCCAAGGCGTCGCAGGCGGTCGCGTCGAATTCGGCGAAGATGAACAAGTCGTTGCGTTCGATTCAGACGTCGACCAAGGGTCTAAACCGGCAATTCGGCCAGCTCCGCGCCGGCGTCACGGCGCTGGCGGGCGCCTTGGTGGTACGGCAGTTCACCAGTTTTGCACGCGCCGCGATCGAGACGGCGGACTCGCTGGCCAAGCAGTCGAAGCAGCTTCAGTTCGCTGCGGGCGAGCTACAGCGCTACCGCATTGAGGGCGAACTTGCCGGCGTCACAACGGAGAAGCTCGAGTCCGGCATCGGTGCCTTCGTCAAGCGGGTTGGCGAGCTACGCGCCGGCACCGGCACGCTGGTGACCATTCTCGACAAGTCTAATTTGGCGCTAAAGCAGCAGCTGCTCGCGGCTACCAGTGCCGAGGACGGCTTGAAAATCATGTTGGAGGCGATCCGCAACACCGGCAGCTCCTTCGATAAGCTGGCGCTGGCGGCGGCGGGGTTCGGTCGCCAGGCCGGCCAGGCGATGGTGTTGCTGGCCGAGAGCGCCGGCACACTGGACGTCGAGATGGCCAAGCTTGTCACCCGGAGCGACTCGGTGCTGGCGGCGTCGGAGCGGCTCAACGACGAGTTGACGCTACTCAAGGCTGCGTTTTCGGCCGGCTTCGACACGGCGATCATCGAGGGGCTATCCGGATCGGTGGACGCCTCGGCCGAGTCGATGCGCGAGGCGCGCGAGATCGGCGAGGAATTCGGCCGCGCGGTGGGCCAGGCGATGCGTGCCACGGCCGAGGCGGCCAAGTTCGTGGCCCGCAACATGCGCGTAATAGTCACCGTCCTCGGCTCCCTGGTGGCGCTCAAGGCGGCCGGTGTGATCATTAGCATCGCTACTGCCATGGTGGTCTTGGCGAAGGCCATGGTGTCAGCAGCGTTGGCGGGCAATTTTCTAAAGCTCGGCCTCGTCGGCGCGAAGAAGGGACTCATCGGCATCGTCGCGGCGGTTGCGGCGGCGTCGGCGATCTGGGCGGCGTTTGGCAGCGAGGCTGTCGCCGCGATCGAGGACGCGCAAACCGCGGTCGAGAAGCTGACTGACGGTAGTGGCGGTGTCTCGGCGCTGACCGACGAGATCGAGAAATCGATCGAGGCCAATAAAGAGCAAATCGAGATATACAAGGGCGTCGCCTTCGCGCTGGAAGTCGGGTCAATCAAGCACACGCAGGTTGCCGACGCGATTGCTTTGGAGAACGAAGTCTCTCGGCTCGGCATCGACCTCACGACGGAGCAAGGCGCGGAGTGGCTTCGCACGGCCCGTGAGGCACAGAAATATGAGAAGCGCCTGGAGTCGCTGGTCGATGTCCAGGAGCAGAACGCTGCCGCTGCGAAGGAGGTGCTCCAGGCGACCGCTGAGCAGGAGCGCGAGATTCGGGAGGCGATGCAGCGCCCGTTCCTCAACGCGATCGAGGGCATCCAGAGCGCCTTTACGGGCGCGTTCGAGTCGCTGTTTTCCGGCGGCGTTCGGACATTCTCCGATCTCGCATCGACAGTGAAGGGCGTTTTCGTCCGCTTGGCGGCGGAGATCGCGGCCTTGCTGGTGTTCCGCCCGGCGCTAGGCGGGCTGCTAACGGGCTTTGGCGCGACCGGCTTGGCTTCGTCGCTCGGTGTCGGCGGCGGCGGCGGCGGTGGTAGCGGCCTCCCTAGCATCCCGGGCATCGGCAATCTATTCTCCGGCGTCGGCAGCACGGTCAACAGTTTCGGGTTCAGGTCCGGGCTGTTTGGCATGCCGGCCATGAACACGCCTATGGGCTTCTCGCCGGCTGCCGCGGGGTCGCTAACCAGCGCCTCGCTTTCATCCGTCCTGGGTGTCGCCGGCCTCGGTGCCTTTGGCGGTGGCATTCTCGCCAGCTTGATCGGCGGCAACACGACCGGCGGCAGTGTTGGTGGAGGCCTTGGGGCCGGGCTCGGCTTCGCGGTCGGTGGCCCGATCGGCGGCCTGATCGGCGGCGGTCTAGGCAGCATCGCAGGCAGCCTGTTTGGTGGTGGCCGCAGCGTTGGGCCGATCGGCCACACCAATATTGTGTCAGAGGGCGGCAAGCTGGTGGTTAGCACCTCGGGGGCCGACAACGGCGCGAACGTTTCTGCGACCATCCAACAGGCCCAACAGGCCGTGCAGGCGCTCAATGCTCTGGCGTCTCAGTTTGACCTGGCCTTCAAGTCCAATGAGCCGACCAACGGGATCTTGGTCGGGACGATCGGTCAGGGCGCCAACGTGTCGGGCCCGAAGTCGGTCGAAGAATTCATTCAACATGTGCTCAAGAGCGGGCAGATCAGCGGCAGCGGCAGCGCCGACACGGTTCTCAAAAACATCGACCCGACGGCGAGCATCGACAAGCTGACGGCCGGTTTGCAGCTCGCGCAGGCGATCGATGACATCGACTTGACCGACACCGAGCTGTCCATTCGCAACATCAACAAGGCCTGGGCCGAGCAGATCGACCTCGCGAAGGAGCTGGGGCTCGCAACCGGCAAGCTCGTGGAGCAGCGGGACAAGGAAATTCAGGCCGTCCACAATCAAATCGATATTGAAAAGCTGAACGCCCGCGCTCAGTTCACCCAGGCCGCTAGTTCGATCGCCGATTTTGTGCGGGCTCAGTCGTTGTCGGCCACTTCGAGCCTAAGCCCCACAGCGCGGCTGACGGAGGCGCAGCGGCAGTTTTCCGGATTGCTGAACACGGTGCGCGGCGGCGATCTCGGCTTCACCGGCGATCTGACTCAGTCGGCGTCCACGCTTCTTAGTGTCGGTCGTGAAAACTTTGCGTCATCGGTCGACTTCGCAAATCTCGAAGGCTTTGTCCGAAGCAGCCTGTTGAACCTCGCGGAGACCGTTGGCAGCGACAGGTTTTTCGAGGACGCGCGGGTGGAGGCGACACGCCAACAAACTGCGGTGCTGAGCGGCGACTTGGACGAGGTGCGCGCGGCGGTCGAAAACGAAGTCGGGTCCCTGAGAACGGAGATTCGACTACTGCGGGAGGCTTTGTTGGCAGCATGACCGGAGTTTTTCCACTCGCTCAAGAGGCGGTCGCGAGATCATATCCGCCGGTGGTGACGCCCTCGGCGTTTCAGGCGCTCATCGAGTCCGCCGACTCTGAGATGCAGTTCTTAGTCGAGATCACGACCTACCGCGGCGGCGAAAGCCGTTCAGGCGGCCTGTGGACGCTGGCGGAGGGGCCCCTCGCGGCCGTTCCGGGCGCCGTCGGCACCAGCGGCGCCGGCCAAGTCACGCTGCTTTATGCGGACAAGGATTGGGCTGGCGCTCCAAGCGATGCGGACAAGCCGAACACCTACTACGAAGGCCGGGCTACCGTGCCAATTGTGCTTGATAGGGAGGTGTCAATAGAGCCCGAACAGTCCCGCCGCGTGCAGCGTCAGTTCGGCGCGATCGAGATCGCAAACGGTGACGGCGAGATGGACGCGATTGTTCAAAGCTTTGCCGTCGATGGTTGGCCCGCGAAGGTGTTCCTGGGGCCATACATGGCGGCCTATTCGTCGTTCAAAAAGATTGCCGACGTTTTGGGGGTCGCATGGGCAATTGACGCAGAGACCGTGCGTCTAAGCGTGCGCGAAAGTGCCTACAGCCTCGCCCTGCCTTTGCAGGCGACTCTCTTTGCCGGCACCGGTGGGGCGGAGGGCGGCGCTGAGATAAAGGGCAAGACCAAGCCGCTGCTTTTCGGCACCTGCCGCAACGTCATGCCCTACCAGATTGACACGACGAACCTGATCTATCAGGTTCACGATGGCAAGATTTCCGCTGTCTCGAAAGTCTATGACCGCGGCGTGGAGCTGACCGATAGCACTAATGACGCCGCGAACTATACGGCGCTGGCTGCGCTGAGCGTGTCCGCTGGTGAGTTTGCAACCTGTCTCGCCGAAGGCTTGTTCAAAGTCGGCTCGAGCCCGGGCGGACTGATCACCGCGGATGTTCTTGGTGACGCCGATGCAACATACACGAACACGCTGAGCGGGATCGCGCTACGCATTCTTAAGGACCGGGTTGGCGTCGCCCCCAGCGCGATCATTGACTCGGCGTTTGTCGGGGCCGGCGCGACGACCGGCGCCCAAGGCCTCTACATGCGCGATGGGGAATCCGGCGCGGAGGCGATAGATGCGCTGATGGCGAGCGTCGGCGGTTGGTGGGGGCCAGGACGTGATGGCCGTCTCAAGGCCGGTCGCCTGACGAAGCCTGAGGACAGAACGCCGACCGTGGTGCTCGACGAAGACGATATCGTGTTTCTCGAGCAGGTGGGGCAGCCCACGCCCAGGTGGCGCCAGAAGATAGGCTACCAACGAAATTGGACGGTTCAGACCGACTTGGCGGCGTCTGTTTCAGACGATCGCAAGCAGTTCCTGGCAGAGCAATACCGGGTCGTATCCGACGCCGATGCAACCGTAAAGGCGCGGCACCAGCAAGCGCTCGATCCCGACCCCCTGCTGACGACTGCCGACGACAGCGCCGACGCCGCGACTTTGGCGACACATCTTCTTGCGCTGCATTCGATCGACCGTCAGGAATTCGAATGCACGGTGCAGCGCCGCGGGTATGGGGTCGATATCGGAACAATCCTGCGCATTGGTAACTACAGCAGATACGGACTCTCAAACGGCAAGAACTTCTATGTCGTGGGCGTGCGCGACGACGGCAAACGGGGTGAAAACATCTTGAGGCTCTGGGGGTAGGCGATGCCAGATCCGGCAATCATTCTGAGTTGGACCAATCATGTGGACGCAAGCGCCGCCATCTTGAGCGCCTCAGCGGCGGTCGGCGCCATGCCCGTCGCCAACATTGCCGACTCCCGCATGGGGCGCCGCTGGCGGACAGCGACGTTGACCGCCTATGGCCAGGTCGATTTTGGATCCGACAAGACGGTCGGCGTCGTGGCGCTGCGGTTCGCCCGGGACACGACGTTCCCGACGGCCGGGACGGTGCAGCATCAGCTCGACGCCGACGGCGGAACTGCTGGTGCCGGCGCGGCGTACGACAGCACCGCGGTGGCGATCAATACCGCTGACGGCTACGGCTATCACGTGCATGTCCCCGCGAGCAGCGTTGCGGCGCGCTACTGGCGGTTCACGTTCAACGTGTCCGGGGTCAGCTTCATCGACACTTCGAGGGCCTGGGCGGGCGAGGCCTGGTCGCCAACGTACAACATTGCTTTCGGCTACGGCGACGAGTGGGAGGATATGTCGCGGATGTCGCAGGCGGAGCGCTCCGGCGCGGCGTTCGTTGATCCCAGGAATCGGCAGCGGCTGTTTTCGTTCGGCCTTGAGGCGATGAGCGAGTCGGAGCGCGACGATATCCGGGAAATGCAGCGCATTGCGGGCGTCTCGCAGCAGGTCCTCTTAGTGAAGAACAGCGACTCTCCGGCGAAAGAGACTGTGCTTGGGAGGCTGGACCGATCGACGCCGATCTTGCACCCCAATCTGCCCATTTTCAGCAAGGCCTTCTTGCTGAAGGAAAGCCTCTAGCCCCAATTCCTGGCAGTGCCGTGAGGCACCGCCCATCCCATTTGATGGAGAAAACCATTGGCTAAAATCGGCAATCGGGTCAAAGAGACCTCCGACACCACGGGTACCGGCACGCTTGACCTCAACGGTGCGCCGACGGGCTTCCGGGCATTCTCCGACGAGCTGACAAGCGCCGACGAGGTGTACTATCTGATCGTCGACGATCCTGATTCGCCGACCGAGTATGAGTTTGGTGTCGGCACCTTTACTGCCGGCACGCCCGACACGTTGAGCCGGGACACCGTGCACGGGTCGTCCAATGCGGATGCCAAGGTGTCGTTTTCCGCCGGCACCAAGACGGTCATTTCAACCGCGCTTGTGGAGACCTTTCGGACGATTGAGGTCACCAACGACGCCGGTGACGTCGCGCTCACTGTCGGCAATACCGCGGGCAGCGGGTCGACGGATGAAACGGCGAGCCTCGTCTTCCAGCACGCCGGACAACCGGGCGGCAAGATCGTTTCCGGTCGGATCGGAACTTACGCGGCGGCCGGCACCGAAGACGGATACCTTGCGTTCCACACCGCGATCAACGGCGCCGATGTTGAAGTTATGCGGATTATCCCGGCGATCAACGGCCTCGACAAGGGCGCGGTCCTTATTGGGGACACGGCAAATTCTCTAAACGTTCTGGGCCTGACAATTAACCAGGACACGGACGACGGGGAGATTCTCTCGCTCAAGTCGTCGGATGTTGCTCACGGATTTACGAGCGAAACGGAAACGGACACGTTCGGCCTGTTCACGAAGGCGCGCGCGACTAATGGCGGCTTGCGAATCAACGCCATGCACGAGGATTCGGGCAATGCCGAGGGTATCTTTCAGCTCTACGCCTTCACGCCGCAAACCTTCACCACCACGAAAACAACGGTAAATTGGAACGCCGCGATGGAAATGCGCGTGCTCGGGCATAACGGCGCGGGCAGTTATGTGAACGCCACGGCGAACGGGAATGTCTTGTCGCTCGCCGTCTACAAGGGTGGCGCCCAGACGTTCATTTTCGGTGTTGATGTAGAGGGCGACACGCACCAGGACGGTACGAGCGGGACGGCGTTTGACGAATACGACGATGCTCTCGCGGTCCGACTCTTTGACTTGCATCGCGACGCGCCGGGTTTGATTCGGTCGGAGTTCGATCGGTTTGTTAAGGGCAATCGTAAGACGCTCGAGCGGATCGGCGTTCTCGGGCGGATCACGCAAAAAGAGCTCGACGCTGGCGCTCGGCCGCTTGTCAACACCTCGCAATTGCAGCGGCTCCACAACGGCGCCATTTGGCAGCAATACGTTAGAACGCTGGCGATCGTCGAGGAGCTCGAGGCGCAAGTACCAGGGTTCGCGGCGGCCGTTCAATCTCGACTAAGTGCGGCCCGGATGCCCGGGCTACCTATCAATATCTAACGAGGAAAGGGGTTTCCAAATGGGTCTTATCGTCGATCTAGGTACGTCAAAACATGGTGTCGATCTCTCGGCCGCTTATGTGCGATTCGAGAAAAATCCGATTTTCGATTACGGCGTTGGGACCGTCCGGCTCCGCTTCGAGATATTCGTCAATTCGGCGTCTGCGACGGCCAACAAGGCAGCTTTGCCGGGCGTAGCACTGGCGCAAAACGAGGTCCTGCGGACGTTCGATCCAGCGAGTGACGCCGCGCTCGAGGTCGCTGCGGCGGCCTATGCTGCGGTCAAGGCGAACGGCGCGACCTGGCCTGAATTGCAGGGGGCGATCGATGCCTAGCGCGCCCGAGCAAGAGACGGGCGCACGCGGCCCCAGCGCGCAAGCCCTTGTGAATGCCTTCCAGCGTCGTTTGAAGATGATCACCGACGAGGCCGTTCATCTTGAAGCGGCCCTTAGCGACGCCAACGGCCACCTCGCTGGGCAGGCGATCAAAATCCAGGAGCTCGAGGCACAGCTAGCGCCGAAGCCGAAGCGGGCGCGCAAGACGAAGCGTGAGCCGAAGAAGTGACCCACCCGGCCTCGCTCAGCATCGCCGCCTTCATGGCGGCTTTTTTGTGCCCTGCAGGAGCGTTCGCCCAGACGATCTGCGGGACCTACGACGCCCTGACCGGCCGGCTCGCGGCGCAGTACGGCGAGCGGGTTGTTGCGATCGGCTTGTCCAACAGCGGACGGGCCTACGTCGAGTTCTGGGCTTCCGAATCAGGCGGCACCTGGTCGGTCATCACGACATTACCCAATGGCGTTTCGTGTCTGACCTCCTCCGGCCGCGACTTTCAGTTCTTGGTGAAGCCCGCAGAGGGGAAGCGGACATGAGCGACGAAGAGACGGTCGGGGTCGACCCGCGGGAATCGGACGACCTGGTGGTGCACGTGGCGTCCTGCCATCACCGCTACAAGGCGCTCGATCAGCGCACCAAAAACACGAACCTGAAGATCGACCGCATTGAGGGCAAGGTCGACGCGAACGCCAAGAGTGCGCGCAAGCAGTACGGCCAGATTCGGTGGCTGATCATTGTCGCTGTTCTTCTGTTCTTTGCGGCAGATCAGGGGACGACGGTTGGAGCGTTTCTGCGCGGCGCGGTCGCTGCTGTGTTCACTCCATGAATGAGGAAACCATGACGGACAAACTCCCGCGCGGCGTGCGCAACAACAACGCCGGAAACCTGCGCCACGACGGCACCCCGTGGCAGGGCATGGCCGACCCGCCATCAGACGGCGAGTTCTGCCGCTTCGTGTCGCCGGCGTTCGGCATCCGAGCCATGGCGCGCGTTCTGATTACCTACCAGGACAAGCGCAAGGCGGCCGACGGTTCGGCGATCGACACGGTGCAGGAGATTATCGAGCGCTGGGCGCCGCCTTCCGAGAACAACACCGGCACCTATGTCGCCAACGTCCGCCGCATCATGGGCCTCGAGCCTGGCGCGTCGATCGATGTGCACCAGCACAGCGTCATGAAGCGGCTGGTCAAGGCGATCATCCAGCACGAGAACGGCGTGCAGCCTTACGACGACGCGACGATCGACAAGGGCCTCGTCCTCGCCGGCGTCGAGCCGCCGACGAAACCCCTCGGGAAGAGCCGGACGGTTCAAGGTGCGCAGGTCGCGGGTGCGGCCACCGCCGTCGGGATGGCGGCTCAGTACGCTGACCAAATCTCCACGGTGCTGCCGTTCGTCGACCGGGTGTTTGCCTACGTGCCGGCCTGGGCGATCGGTGGAGCCGCGCTCTTGGGCCTGGCCTACGTGATCTATGCCCGCGTCGACGATCGCCGGCGCGGCCTGCGATGAGTGGTTCGAGCGAGCTCAAGCCGTTCACGACGGACGGCTGCTCGGGCGGCATGTCGCTGCTCTGGCGGAAGGTCATCGGCCACCCGCCTCCCTGGGAGGATCTGTGCGTCGAGCATGACAGGGCCTACCACGTTGGCGGACACACCAGTTTGCGCCGCCGAGCCGACCGCGTCCTCGCCCAGGGCATTGCCGATTGCGGGCACCCGGTTTGGGCGGTCCTGGTGTACGTCGGCGTTCGCCTCGGTGGAGCTGGGCTCCTGCCGACGCCGTGGCGCTGGGGGTACGGCTGGCGTTGGCCCCGCCACCGCGCACCTGGAGGTCAGTCGTGATCCTCGCAGCACTCGCGGCGGCAAAATCCAAATTGTTCATCTACGGCGGCATCGCGCTCGCTGTCCTGCTCGTGGTGTTCGGCATCTATCGGAAGGGCGAGAACGCCGCCAAGGCATCGATCGAGGCCGGTATGGCTCGCAAAGCAATGGAGATCAAAGATGCGCAGCTTCGTGCTACCCGGAATCGCGCTCGGACTGACGACGATCTTGACCGCGTCCTGCGGGACGGGGGCTTCTAACGTCGTCCTGACCAACGTCTGCCCGTTCGTCGTCGAGTACACCCAGGCGGAACAGGTGCAGGTCGCCGACGACCTCAAGGTGCTGCCGGACGGCTCGCCGGTCCGCGAGTGGATCAAGGACTATGGCGTGATGCGCAATGAGTCCCGTGCCTGCTCGGGCGGCTCCTGATGCCGAATGCCGGCCCGCTCCTGCACCACGTCGACGGCGGCTACTTCCACTGGTGCCCGGCGTTGGCCGCCTCGGCACCGACTGAGTGAGCCGGTGGAACACGAAGTATCCGCCGAAGTCTTAAGCGGCGCGTGTCGCGGCGATCGATTGTTTCAACCAGTTTCCCGCCGTCTCAGCTAACTGCACGGGCACAGCGTTTCCTAACTGCCTCAAACTCTCCGACCATGAAGCCGGGAACAGGTAGTCATCCGGCATCCCAACCAAGCGCGCGGCCTCGCGGATCGTGAAATAGCGGACCTTGCCGTTGTCCTCGACAAGCATGTTCTCGCCGCCGGGGACGCCGTGATTGCCCGCCTTCAACGCCTTGGCAGGTTTGTCCAATGGGCTCCCGGTGTGCCCCTGATAGACGCGGGCTCCCGGCTGCATGACGTGATTCTGCTTGCCGTTCGGCTGGCCCAGGCCGTGTAGTGCATCGCGCGTTGTCACCCAAGACAAGCCGGGAGGTGGCTGCGATTGCTCGCTAAGCACCGCGA
>Ga0222673_1000273_pt1 | contig 27870 bp, 23 predicted proteins | sample AntAcemetagen801_FD_179845 | JGI IMG/M metagenome (GOLD analysis project Ga0222673, IMG submission 179845) | Saline water microbial communities from Ace Lake, Antarctica - #801 | ecosystem: Environmental > Aquatic > Non-marine Saline and Alkaline > Saline | place: Antarctica: Ace Lake...
ATATAGGGAGGGGTTCTAAATGACGCAAAGCCATAAAACAAGCTTTATATATCCAAATGGTTCGTTAACTTGCCTATAGTAAAATTTAACCGGACACTACTGATTTTTTATAATGAATCTATGTGTTAATTATGTGCTCAGTTTATAAACCAGAATTGATACAATAAACTGTTTCATCTTCGTAGCCTTGACAAAGATATACCCTCAATGTATATTACATGTAGCCCTGCACGTTGCGAAGTCTCAAGTTCCACTTGGGATACGAACTATAAAAAATTTCATAGCAACTGCGGGGCTATTTTTTTGTTTTTGAGTCATTTTCCCGGTACAACCGGGGACGAAAAAGCCAATGTCTATATGAGTGTCTCCAGTAATTTTCTTGATCCCCTTTAGTGCCTGTTGTAATTCCGATATTAAAATTCGGATAAATCTTTTGAATTCTATTATTTATAAACTTGTAAAGTTTTTCCTTTGCAATCGTTCGCTTACCTCTTCTCCATTTGCCTTTGGGCTTTACTTTATGCAAATCATTAAGTCTAAATTGCATGGCACCTAACACAATGTCAATACATTGCAAAAGCACATGATTGTGGGATTTAATCTCTGTTATTTGATCATCTGGGATTAAAATACGTTGTCGCCTTAATTCGGGTGATTTTTCAAGACTAGTAATATGAGATTTGAACAAAGCCGATTTCTCTTTGGTGTCGGGGAGGCGATCAAAATAAACCCGAAGCTTAATATCATTTAGACGCTGATTGGAATACTTCAAGCCAAAAGCATGTTTGATAAATTGATAGTACAACAGGAAATATTCGTGATCATAATGGTATTCCTCCAAGTTTGTAGGTTCAAATCGATTTTGGGTAAACATAATGCGTATTTTAATTTTATCCTGTTCAACAAAATCGAATAAAACATCTATAACCTTCATGTACTTTTTTAAATAATTTCCAGTTACTTTCTGCCATTTTATTTCATTGAATAGGTTTTGTTCAATCTTCACCTTATTTAAGGAGGTCTCAACTTCCTTTAGGTCTGTTGACCGCACTAGTAATCCACCATAAAAGTTAGAATAAAATTCCCCCCTTACAACAGATTCATCTGCGTAAATGATGTATTCTCTTGCCATATTGAGCGTCTCTGTTTAGCCTTTTTAAAGTATGTACACTAAGAATTTAAGAAAATGAGATGTATTTTACATATATTGAACATATATATTATCAAATCTTAAATCTAAACCAATATTTATCATGGCACGCAAAAAAATCTCGGTAATTACAGAATCAGATACAGGAAGAAATAAAACGTTCAGAGACAATTATACCAATAGAAAAATGACATGTTCAGTATTTGTAAAAGAAATTGAACGAGGGAATTATGACGGATTTCATGTCCGGAAAATAAATGGCAAAAAGACACCCGTTTCTAATCCGGATGGATCAGTGCATAACAATTTGGGTTAAACTTCCTGATGAGAGATCTTTGGCTAATTGAACCGAAAAACAAAGACGATAACTGGGCTAGTACCGTTGAACACACACTTGATTGGCTACAAAGATCTACACTACCAAGAGCTAAACAAATGAGGCATTTTCTCAATTACAATCTATCTAAATTGCCTCAATCCATGGCAAGAGTTTTAAAAAAGCAACTCAGGGTCTCTTGGTCTTCTGCATTTTTTGAGCTAATTATCGGGCGTTTGCTTCAAGTAACAGGTTTTGAGTTTGATTATGAACGTGCAAATACTGATGGTAACAAACCAGATTTCCTCGTTTATACTTCATACGGGTATGTGGTAATAGAAGCAACCGTTCCAAAAATTAATTCCAAGGTTGGTGAATTCTACAAAATGAAAAACCCGTTGATTGAAATTATTAAGGAAGAGACTCCATCAAATTGGATTGTTTTAATTGACAAATTACCCGAAATAGGACTCAGTGACTCCAAAAGAAACTTCAGAAAGGTAGTTCGATCTGGATTTAAAGAACTTCCCTCATTTGACTCTAAAGGTGATCCTATTGTAATTGAACAAAAACTACCACAAGGAAGATTGAAACTTGATATGCTTTATAATCCAGATCGTATTAATCCGATTGGTATTTATCCGGCAACTTCATATGCTGAAAATTCAAAATATCGAATAGAACGTGCCATTCACAAAAAAAGGAGTCAATTAAAAAATGTTGCCCATCCTGTAATATTGGCTATACAAGGCTCATTTACTGGTACGGACTATGGTGATTTCGACCAAGTTTTATTTGGAACCACATATGAACAGATGAATTTAGCTAGACAAGTTGTGGAAAAGGGTTTTGACGCGAATGGATTGTTCATCAGTGGGAACCCTGATCCTACTTATCAAGGTGTTTTAGCTATTCCTCATGTTGGTTTTAAAGGAATCAGCAATCCGGTTTTATATTTTCATCAACGGGCAAGCACTGGATTGAAGGAAAGCTTCCGATGTTTTGATAATAAATTTTATAATGATAAGGAGAATAAGATTGTAGAATTAGAACAGGTAAATAGACAATACCTGAAGCAGCTTCAGTTTGTTACTATTTGATTAAGAAGTATACACGGAATTTCCACCTAAATTCACTCAGAACAAGATTCAGTTTTTATACTCTCATTTACAATCACTTAACTTCCAAGTGCCAACATTCGGGGAACCTTACAAATTTTGATCTTTTTCTATGATTGTTCAATGAACTATCATTTTTTTGGACTAATCACTTGAAAACGTCATAACTGGAATAATACCCTGTTATAATTGTTCAATAGAATTAGCATAATTAATGTGGCCTTGTATTCTTTTCATATCCTCTTCTTTGATATTGTTAGTTTTTATGAGATGTCTAAATGCTCGAATCTTATTTCTGTAACCTTTCGTTAATCTTGGCTTTTCTTTGTGCACTAACAATCCATGAACTTTTAATCTATGAGGCAAAATTGACAATTGCTCTTTGTCTTCTGCAATCTGCCAACCAGAATCAGTTATAATTTTCTTAACATTTTTTGCTAACTCTGTAGGTGGTTCACCCTCACCAGAAAAAACAATATCATCAGCATATCGTGATAATCTTATACCACAATTAACTGAAAGTGATTTTAATTCTATGTCTGTTTCTTTAAATGTGATATTTGAAAGGACAGGGCTTGCAGGTGAACCTTGAGCTAAAACATTATTATAGCAACATAACGCAGCAATTACCTCAGCGGCATCTTTGCTGTAACCGATGGACTCAAGTGATTTAATAACTTTATTCTTATTTGTAGAAGGGAAAAAATCTTTTATATCAATTGAATAAACCCACTTCGCATTAGAATGTACTTGAGCAGCTAAAGGAGCAGATTTACCATTTACAAAACCATACACATGATCATCAAATGTGAGTGCCAGCGATAAATAGTGCCCTATCCATTTCTGTATTACTTTTAGGGCAACCTTTGGTGCAAAAATTTCTCTATGTTTTTTACCTTTAGGTATAGTAAATCTCCTGTAGTAGTTTTTTGGTTTATTTGCCATTGCACCCACAAATTTAGGTGTATAACTAAATAGTGCGGCAATGACTCTATAAGATACTGCAGGTGGATAACCCCTTTGGATAAGATTTTCAATTTCTTCCCAATGCTCATGAAGAATTAAGTTGGGTAAAGCTGATTTAAAAGCTTCTTTATTAGGATATGATATAAAAAAAGGTGGCGGTTTCACGGGAAGAGCAAAGTTTTTAAAAGTTTACTTTCATTCAGTACGCCTACATACTTGTAGGCAGTTCTGAAGGAACAGCCTACAAGTATGTAGGCGGACCTTCTGTGCCTGATCTTCGCTATTGGGCATGATACACACCCTCGCAAGTATAACCGCCACCACTTAATTATGCCACTTTCTTTTGCCAAGTTCAAGTGCTCGTAATACATCAGGACTTTTTTTTGGATTTACAAATGAAAATGAATTTTGTGCATTTAATGAAAGTGAGTATATGTCATTATTTGACCAAACAATTAACCCATACTTTCTAAGTGTTTCTATCTTTGGTTTTAATCGATCTTCAGTAGCACCATCATAACCTTTTTCTATTAACATCTTAGAAATACCCTTTAAGTTAATTGGGGCGTTGACTTTTATACAAAGTAAAATTACAGGATTTTCCGGAAAACTCTCTTTTGCATTTTGAATTGATATTTTTGCTTCGCGAATATCATACAAATCAAAGAACGGCTTCAAATCATTTAGAATATCATTTTTACTCAACACCTCTTTACTTGCTTCATTTTTCTCTATATAGATCCACAAAGGCTGATATCTTATGGGCGATATTGCTACATTAGTGATTGAATCATGATATTTCTTATTAATTACATCTTCTATCGCTTTCCGTAGTAAATTACTTGTGCTTCCCTTTTTGACAATCCATTTTATTTTAATTCCTTGCGATTTATTTATCTGATTTTTAATTCTCATCATCTGATAATAACTAGTAATCTGAGGAGCTTCTGATTTATCAGCAATAGAATCTGCCTCAACAAACAGAAAATAATCAACTTCATCTTCCTTTGATTCTTTTATGTTTGTAATAAAATTATATTCTTTTTTCTTTATATAAGAATCCAAATCAAATTTAGATGAGTCCGACATCTTTATAAGCTTTTATTAAACTATTAGTGTGTGTTTCTGCTGTATTCTTCCACATTTTTGCAACTGAAATTTTTTCTCCATCAAGTAAAAATGTTCCACTTCTAATTTCCACCTTGATATCAGGTTGATAATCGGCAATAACTCTTATTCTATAAGCTTCATCTAAAAGATTTGAGAGTTCATTTGCAGAGTGAATTACCTTTTGTTTTATATTTTCACCTATATGATAAGGAATAACATCGTTTTTAATTTTTCTCTTTATATCGTCTTTTATTGTCTTTATCACTTTCCCTTTTAATACTTCTGGTAAATCTGCGTGATTCATTTTACTCCAAGTAGGATTTATCAAAGAAATGCTTTCGTTAACAATTAAATAAACGGCATAGTAATACCTATTGAAAGCACTTCTTGCAAATAAATCAATACTTGAATTATTGCCTTGTCCTAAAGCTCCTTCAGCCAAATAATCTCCTACAATTCTCATGGTATTTAATTGAAATTTGAAACACGCATACTTAATGATACCATATTATAAATCTAATAATTTAAAACTACCAAAATAGCCCAATCTTCGATTCCAATTCGTAGGTACCAGGCTGAGATTAAGTTATATGTTTATTAAAACTTACTATATAGCGATTTTATGTTCTCCGTTTAACTCACCTTATCAATTACTATCCGATTTTGTTACTGAATTCAGTAATTCAATGATTCTGATATCAGAATCATTTCCGGGTTGCTTTGAATCAACAAATCCGGTAAAAGTACTTGAAAAAATACTCCTTGTTGTTTCTAGTAACACTGCATTTTTTGTGTGTTCATCTGAAGCGGCATTTGAAAAGGCTTGAAATGTTTTTAACCCTAATGATCGATGTTTATTAATTGCAGCTTGATGTTTTAAAGCTCTAAAAATCTTACCAGACCATACAGTTGCAGTGAACAAGAGTATGAACAATGTTATTTTTGCGCTTATGAATTGCCAAATATTCTCAGGTATATACTCTGTGAATGACAATACTAATCCCGCAATTGCAAATAAAGCTGTAAGTAAGGCCAAAACTCCAGTCGTCCATAACCATGAATGTGCTTCATCTAATTGTTCGGATGCTTCATTTGAAAACTCATTTGTAAATACTGCTGCTCCAGCTGTTGCAGCGGTTTCCCTTGCTTTAGTAGAGATTTTTTCAATCTCAATTAATTTTTCATTTGCTGCTTTTTGAGCCCCTTTCATTTCTTTCTCAGCTTGTGAAATAGCTTTCTTAAGATTTGAAATATTCTCAGATACATCCCCTTTTTGATATGCTAAAAAAGGTATCCAAATTGCAATGATTGAATTAAATTCATCAACCTTACTATTTAAAGTATTTCCCAAGTTATTGCGTTGGCTTTCTGGATTGTTAGTCCCAATTAATTTAAAATCATCAATACTTTGTAAATGATTCTCGATTTCTAAAAGTTTTGAAGAAGAATTTTTTAAAACATTATCAGATAAATATTCTAATGGTAATGTTAAAAGATGATCCACTGTGTTCCATAAACGCTCAAATGTAAATTCATAAGATTCAAAATTTACTTCACCCCATTCACTACGTTTGATTAATTCTTTATCTTTGAATTCAACAACTTTTTTCAAATTGTTTTTAATCTCTATAACGTTTTTTCTATCATCCATAATTATTAGGCTATTAAGTTTTGATTTTCCACAACCTCAATCTCTTCTTCACTCAACCCATACAACTTATACACTAACCGGTCAATCTCCCCTTCTAGTTCGGAAGTGTCAGCTTCGGGGTTTTGTTTTTTGACGATGAGGATCTCATTTACTTTATCTTCAATTTCATTTCGTTCTTTTTCAGTTGATTCCTTAATAGGTATTTGTTCCAAATATTGATTAATGAAGCGTAAATAACCTCCTCTATATGATGAAGAGATTCCTTTGTAAATAAATGCTATTAAATTTGAGTTCAATATCCCAAGTAAGAACTTATCTGCCATTCCAATTATATAAGCTGAGTTTTGTATATAAAACTCTCCTCTACTATCAATTGTAAAGTTTCCTCTTTTTGATATATCTGGCAGAATTATTTTAGGTTTGTCAAACTCTTCAAAATATGTAGCTGCACATCTTTGTAAGGCATACCATTCATATCTTTTTCCTGTTTCGGATTTATTCCTGCTAGAAAGTTTTTCCTTATAAGAAAATAGATAGTTGTAAACTCCTGGATAACTTTTTTTAAAAGCTTCTTCTGCTAATTGAGATGCTCCTGTTATTGAAGAATCATTATGTAAAGGAAAGTGCCATGGAATAAACAATAGAAACTTTTCAATTTTTGGAGGTAAATATTTTTGAATATCACTACCTCCAAGAACTGGCTTTATTACTTCCTTTGATTTCGGATCTGCTGCAATTATTTTGTTCTTAGTAATTTCGTCGATTATAAAAACCTCATTAGCCCCTGTTTTTATACCGCTTAGTATTTTTCCATTACTGTATTCGCCAAGTTTTATAGTTGAGATATAGACTTTTTCAAAAAGATCTTGAACTATTATAGGCTTTAACGCCCATCCTTCTTCACTTAATTTAGTGGCATCTACTTCAAAACCACTTTCTTCTTCAAGAACATCAAAATCCTCAACAGGGAGCCTTTCAACTTCCAACGCTTTAAACAGAGTTGGGTTTTTGGTATTTCTGATTTCTAGCAAACAGGGATAAGTCGTGGCTTCTTCAAAAACGGGCAAATCACCAAAATCAATGATAGAAGTAATTTGTCGCTGTTGCAGCCAGATACGCAATGGTTTTCCATAATTGGCTCGCATCCATTTATTGGCTACGATGTAATGGAAATACCCGTTTTTACATAGCAATTTCATTCCCTGTTCAATAAAATAGGCATACAAATCCGCTGTTCCGGCATACACGTCAAAATGAGTTTTCAGGAACGGTTTTAAATCACTTAAAGCTTCCTGCCTCACATAAGGCGGATTCCCAATCACCACATCAAACCCTGTAAACAGTCCCTCTTCATCCAACACCTCTGGAAACTCAAACCGCCACTCAAACGCCTGGTTGTAAAAAGCTCCACTATCCTCTTCGGATTTTTGCTCTTCCAGTTTTTTAAGTTTCTTTTTTTGCGTATTAATCTCCTTTTTCGTGAACTTAACATCACCGAATAGATCATCACTCTGCATAATCTCCAACCGGCCACGGGCTTTGGATAGTTTTTGGTTAATGGGACGAATATTGGTAAGAGTACTGCTGTATTCATCCTTAATATCATCAATCAATTGCTGAAGCCGCTGTTTTTCAGTGCGATCACCTGTCTGTTTATAAGATCGTACTGCCTCTTTGTAATCTTCCAGTGAGTGTTCACTGTTTTTAAATACAGTACTCAAATCACTGTCCAGCTCAAACCGGCTCACCAATGAGTTTCCCTGTTTAATATTGATATCAATATTGGGCAGTACTTCCAGCTCCATATAATCACTTTCCGGAGTGTAATAAGCCCGTTTCAGTAGCTCAATCCAGAGGCGTAACCGACAAATCTTCACCGAATTGGGGTTAATATCTACCCCAAACAGGCAGTTTTCAATCAGATACCGTTTTTCATGAAAGAGCGCTTCTTGCACTCTCTCCAACTCAGGTGAGATTTTGCGGGATCCCAATCTTGTCCCCTTCCATGAATGGGAAACATCATATTCAAACAGTCCCTCATCACCCCAGCTGATAATCAGCTCATCATTTTCTACGGTGACATCAATCTGCCTCAATATTTTCCCACTTCTGTCACAAAGAATATCTAGTCTGGATTTGATGGCAATCAATTCATTCAAGCAGGAGACCAGAAAATGACCCGACCCCACAGCCGGATCACATATTTTCAACTCGTTGATCACCGCATTCGCCTCTGTTAACGGCACTCGCTCCCTGTGAATCTCATTGTAGAGCTCATCAAAAGAACTGCAGCTCCAATCATACTTTTTATTGAATGCGTCTGTCACAGCTTTTTGAAGTGTCTCCCTGGCCATGTACTCGGTAATAAAACCCGGTGTATAAAATGAACCATCTTTATAACCATTGATCTTCTCAAAGATCAGGCCCAAAACAGATGCGTTGATCAGGCTCTTACTGTCGTCCCTGATCTCCTCAGAACCCTCAGCGGAAAAATCATACGCTTCCAGAAATCGAAACAGGTAATCCAGTGTGTTTAGCGTTTTTCCACGTTCTTTTGTCAACACACTTCTGCTGTACACCGGAATTTCTGCATGATCATCCAGTCCGGAAATACGTGTAGTCTGATGTTCCAGTGAAGAGACATCAAACAGAGAACTGTTCAGATACGGGATATGCCCAAACTTTTCATTTACATCGTCAGAGCGTTCTTTCTCCCTGCGTGCCAAAACCTGGAAAAAGAGTTTGTTCAGTTCGTCCAGACTGTCAATCACCTGATAGTTCAAAAACTTAAAGTTCTTATCCTGTCTGTGATACCGGAATAGCTGTGCTTCGAGCAGTTTGAGGAACAGCACCCTGTTCATCCATGTAATGGAGAGCTCCATCGCCACACTGAAGAACTGCTCATCTCTGTTGGACCCGTAACTGCTCAATGATTTACTCAGTGTGGAGAGATGATCCTCTACATCCAGAATTCTGATGGTGTTTTCAATGACTGAACCATGGTTACGATTATCCTCAGATACCCTCTGAATATACCGGGTGCTTCCCACTTTGGTCTCTTCAAGGCCGAGAATATAGAGCAGTTCTCGGTAAAACTCTTTATTCAGGCTGTTGCTGTCGTTGGCAAACGGCTCTTTGAGCAGGTGTGTGGGAGTAAACAGCTTATAGATCGGAATCAGCTTTTTCTCATAGTCGCTGTCTTTGTCACCCTTCAAAAACTTTCGGGTTTTATCCAGCGGAAGCCACAATCCGCTGATGGTCACATCTTGTTCATCAATATATTTGGCGATTTCACTATACATGAAATCATTGTTGGAGGATACTTTTCGATCACTCTTCCACTCTTTCCAGATGTTTCGTAACGTGGAGGGTTTATAAAAACAGCGTTCAAATTCCTGAGCGTCGAATATGAACCACTCCTCCATATTCGTGATGATAATATGTTTCAAATCACTATTCTCCTGTTCAATCCGCTGATCCAAATAGTAGAGAACCGCTTCATGCATCGCTTTCCGGTTCAGTTGATCTTTGGAGATCATCTCCGAACTGTTCCCCGGCCTTTTGGCTTCAATCAGTACACCAATCGAGTCTTTACTTTTGCCGCCGGTGTGAATGGCCATATCTATCCGGCCGCTCGTGTTTATCGTGTAATCGCCGAAACCCAATTCGTTATAAAATGGTACCAGAAAGTTCTTGAAATGCTCTTCGTGTTCCCCTTTCTTTTTAGCCTGTTCAATACTGTCAAGCAGTCTCTCAAGAACATCTTTGAAAAGCGTAAATGACCCACGTTCAATAGGCTCTTTTAAAAAAGCCTTATTAATCGTTCTCCGTACTGTTTTCCCCTCAAAGTTCATCATCTCCTGAATCAGATAAGCGTTCTAATTCTCCGTAGTTAAGACCACAATATAACAGAAGATTTTTTAAAGGAAAGATCAAAATAAAAGAGCCCCGATGCATTTGTAATGCATCGGGGCTCTTTATCGTAGCGTGGGGCGGACTTGAACCGCCGACCTCCGGGTTATGAATCCGACGCTCTAACCACCTGAGCTACCACGCCAATTCTTGGAAAGACTTCAAATATATCACTTTTTCATCAAAAAGATGAAACCTAAAACAAGAAAATTATAGCCAATTCCAACAACCATAACAATCACCTCCATCATCACACTCACCACTTTAACACGTACACACATTAAAACGTCCCCAACCTTAAAACGAGAAAAATAATGCCGCTTTAACTTAATCATATCTTAGGGTATTTTATCCCCATTGAAAAGACGACACTTAAAACAGATTTAAAACCGACTGATGGCGAAACATATTACAAACAGAGCAGACGACTACTCTCAATGGTACCTGGACATTGTAAAAGAAGCCAAACTGGCCGACCACTCCCCGGTTCGCGGATGCATGGTGATCCGCCCAAATGGATTTGCCATCTGGGAAAATATGAAAAGCGCCCTCGATACCATGTTTAAGGAAACCGGCCACGAAAACGCCTACTTCCCACTGTTTATACCCAAATCATTTTTATCCAAAGAAGCCCAGCACGTGGAAGGGTTTGCCAAAGAGTGCGCAGTGGTCACACATAGCCGACTCAAAAGCGTAGACGGTGGCGTGGAAGTAGACCCGGATTCGCGACTGGACGAAGAGCTGATCGTCCGCCCTACATCGGAAACGATCATCTGGGACGCCTACAGAAACTGGATTCAATCCTACCGCGACTTACCCATCTTGATTAATCAGTGGGCCAATGTGGTCAGATGGGAGATGCGAACCCGCCTGTTCCTCAGAACGATGGAATTTTTATGGCAAGAGGGTCACACCGCCCATGCCTCCGAAAAGGAGGCAGTCGACGAGACCCTTCAGATGCTGGAAGTGTACAGAACATTTGCAGAGGAGTATATGGCGATGCCGGTCGTGACCGGTATCAAAACCGCCTCCGAACGTTTTGCCGGAGCTGTTGACACCTACTGTATCGAGTCACTGATGCAGGATGGAAAAGCACTTCAAGCCGGTACCTCCCACTTTCTGGGACAAAATTTTGCCAAAGCGTTTGATGTAAAATTCCAGGATGCCGACGGTGAACATAAGTATGTATGGGCAACCAGCTGGGGGGTATCAACTCGCCTGATCGGTGGACTCATCATGACCCACTCCGACGATCACGGACTGGTTCTGCCACCAAAATTGGCCCCGACTCAAGTTGTGGTTGTACCCATTTATCGTTCGGATGAGGAACGAGCCGATGTAAAGCTATTTGTTGCACCCCTGATTGCAGAGCTGAAACAGAAAGGGATCTCTATCAAACTGGACGATCGCGACAACTTCAAACCCGGCTGGAAATTTGCCGAACATGAAGCCCAGGGTGTACCCATCCGAATCGCTGTTGGACCAAGAGACGTGCAAAACGAGAATCTGGAATTGGCCCGGCGAGATACCCTCGAAAAAAACATCATCCCGATGGAAGGAGCTGTAGATCTCGTGGATAAACTTCTGGTAACCATCCAAGAGAATCTTTTTACCGTTGCCAAAGAGCGAAGAGATAAACAGACCCGGATTGTAGACAGCTATGATGATTTCAAAGTGGCTATTGAGGAGGGTGGATTTATCTATGCTCACTGGGACGGTACAGACGAAACAGAGGCTAAAGTGAAAGAAGAAACAAAGGCTACGATTCGATGTATACCTCTTCAAGGGGATAAAACACCCGGTAAATGCATGGTAACCGGAAAAGAATCCACTCAAAGAGTTCTTTTTGCCCGTTCCTATTAATTATGATGATCATAAATGAATCTATCGTTTTACCGGCAGAATGGCTTCCGGACAGAACCGATTCACAATTTCCGCAAAGCGATAAATGAGATAATGAGTGATGCATCTATCTCATCAGTTAGAACGTTTACATCAGATGTACATACGGATTCAAAATAACCATTTAGTACGTTATCTATAGATGGATAAATATATTCAAAATTCCCTATTCGAACGGCTTTACACATCGGAGCAGACGCGTCAACTCGACGACCGCACCATCAGCGAGTTCGGAATTGATGGGTTTACCCTGATGGAATTGGCCGCCTCCGGAGCTGCCAATAAAATCTCAGATCTTCACGAAAAAGGAAGTGTCGGACTCTATCTGTGCGGTAAAGGTAACAACGCAGGAGATGCGATCGCTGTAGCCAGATATCTTGCCAATCAAGCCGATCATAAAATCTATCTGCTTTTACTTTTCGGCGATGATTCGCTTTCGGAGAATACTCAAAAAAACCTCCGGTTACTGATGAAATGTAAAGAGGGTGGTGCGGATATCATTCGATTGAACTCTGCAGATGAATCCCTGCCTGAAGAGATTAACTATATTGTAGATGGGATGTTTGGAACCGGACTTAAAGGAAAACTGAGTCCACCGGTTTCCAACATGGTAAATAGGACAAATTCAAACAACTTCCCCGTTTATTCCATGGATCTGCCCACGGGACTCAACGCCGATACCGGATTAACACATGAAACAGCCATTCGCGCAACCAAAACATTTACATTTGGAACCAATAAAATTGGTTTCTATTTAAATCAAGCCGATCATTTTACAGGAACGGTCGAATTGATTCCGCTGCCCTTTCCTAATCATCTATTTGAAAATGAAACAGCCCGTTTAATCAGTGGGGAACAATCTCATACACTTCCTCATGTTAAAAGAAATGCAAAACATAAATATGATGGCGGAGTTGTTCATATCATCGCCGGTTCTGAAGGGCTTACGGGCGCCGCTATTTTAGCCGCAAAAAGTGCCTGGAAACAAGGAGCCGGTGCCGTATTACTCTATTCTCCCCATTCACTTTTACCCGTTTATGATCTGAATTTAACCACGATTATAAAAATATCTTTAGGTGATGATTCTGATCATTTTTTCAAGGAAAAACATGGGGATATGATTCTTAAAAACCTGAAAGAAAAACCGGGAACTCTGTTAATTGGGCCCGGAATCGGGAAACATGTAGAAACGGGAAAGTTAGTAAGGAAAATTTTGGACGAGCATAAAGGCTACACGGTCATTGATGCTGACGGACTCTCCTTTTTTAATGAGTTCAAAACCCTTGATCAGTCAAAACGTTCACGATGGATTCTCACACCCCATATAGGAGAAGCGAAATCTTCTCTGGGAGGAAATTTTTCAGATGATTCAGAACGGGTTGATTGGGCTAGATCTTTTGCTGATAAATACGATGTAACTCTTCTATTAAAAGGAGATCCACTTTTTGTAGCACGCCCAAATAACCCACCTTATATCTCGGGGTATAAAACCGATATGTTTAATCGGGCAGGTTTTGGTGATATACTTGCCGGATCCATTGCTACAAAACTGTCCATCACAAAAGACCCGCAAGCGGCTGTTATAGGCTCCCTCCTGAATGGTTATCATACCTATAAAAATTTCAAATCAACGAAACCCTTCAGCCCGGAAGATCTTATATGATAAAAGCAATTTTAGAATTTTTCCTCAGAAACAGACTACTCATCATTTTCATGCTGATTGCATCAACAGCAGTCATCATATTCTTGACACTGTTTCCATCATCTGCAATAGGACAATCAGAGCTCTATCAATATGATAAATTAGGCCATTTTGCGCTTCTTTTTACTTGGACTTTTTTATTCGGATTGCTCATGATCTCCCTGAAAAATGTAGATGCTAATCTGATTATGATATTTATCATTGGTTCCTTTTTTGGCATATGTATCGAAATCTTGCAAGAATTGTTGCCTATTGACAGAATATCAAGCTATGAAGATATTGTTGCAGATATGTTGGGAACCCTGGTTGCTACAATACTTCTCTTTCTGATCAAAATAAGGTATTTAATACGTGGAGAGAGGGTATCCCAAAAAAAATAATACTATTGATTTTTTCAGAACGTTGGAAAGTTACCTCAAAATCATTTATACTTCACCATCAATGAAAATTAGCTATAATTTTATTTTATGACTGAACGAAAAAAACCTGATGCCGATCTGAGAAACTTTCATACAGTTTTTCTTCAATTGGGACTGATCATTACGCTACTCCTCTGTATTGCTGCAGTAAAGATCGATCTCACAAGTCTGGGGCCTGAAGAGGTTATTCTTGACGAGCAAGAAATTGTAGAGATGGAAGAAATTATTCAAACCCGTCAGATCGAAACTCCACCTCCACCCCCGCGTCCACCCGTGCCAGTTGAGGTACCTAATGATGAGATTATCGAAGATGTGGATATTGATTTAGGTGGTGATCTCGATATGGGTGGTCAGTTAAGTATGCCCCCTCCACCTCCACAACAAGAAGAGGAAGAAGAGGATTTCTTTGTTGTTGTAGAAGAGATGCCGGAGTTGATTGGTGGCTTGGGAGAACTTCAAAGACAAATTCGTTATCCGGAAATGGCGCGACGTGCCGGAATTGAAGGCCGGGTATTTATTCAGTTCATCGTGAATGAAAGTGGAGCAGTTGAAAATCCTGTTGTGATGAGAGGGATTGGCGGTGGAGCTGATGAAGAGGCTCTTCGTGTAGTGAGTCAGGCTAAATTCACACCCGGAATGCAAAGAGGCCGACCTGTACGGGTTCAGTACAGTTTACCGATCTATTTCAGACTGCAGAACTAAACAGCAGAAATGTTTTTTAAAAAAAAGCGTGATTCGATGAATCACGCTTTTTTTTTGTTTTATCCTGTCTTATTTATCTCTTTCTAAATAGGACCTGATTACTTTTTTTAAATTATCGAAGTGAACCCTATCCTCTGCCTGTTCGGCCCTCACCCAATGTAAATCCGTAATCCCCTCCTCTTTTTGAGGCTTTAAATGAAGAAAAGAGTGATTCGATTGCGGCTCCATCAGGTACCATGAGGTGGTTTTACCGTATTGTTTCGATCCTTCTGAATACTCATGATAGGTATCACACAAATGAGCGATGATCAACAGTGACTGGGAACCGGTCTCCTCCTCAACTTCCCTCACAGCACAGACCTCTATGGACTCGCCCTTTTCAAGCTTTCCTTTCGGTAAATCCCATACACCGTTTCGTCTGATTAGAAGGATTTCATTCACTCCATCCTTCACTCTGAACAGAACACCCCCGGCTGCTTTAATTGGGATTATCTGTCCGGATTCTTTCATCTATTTCTCTTCCTTATTGGAATTGCCTTCATTTTTAGAGTTATCTGCCTTCTTGGCATTATCTCCATTTTTAGCATTACCGACAGATTCTTTCTTCTTCTCATCGGCATAATTCAATCTTAAATTTGTCAACATTTGAGTTAAATAATTACTCAACTCCTTAGAAAGGTTCCCGATTGTAAATTTCTCAAGCATGACCAGGGTGTCAATCGCATATTTTGCCGATTTTAAGTCCCTTTCAATGGTGTATGAGGCAGGACTTTTTATTTTACCCATACCCATCATCGCAATCTGTTCATGCTGTTGAAGTAACATCATAAAGAGTAGTTGTTGCTGTTGATCGCTATTTAAACTCTCACTCATTTATTCTATTGTTTGATTATTGTTATCTTTCTATACGCTCGAAAGGTAAAGAGTTTGTATACTTAAGTACGAATTAAAATAATAAAACAGAGACTTATAAATGGCAATTATTCACCCTTTCAGAGGCTGGCTTCCAAAAACTGATAAAGTTGATGAAGTAGCCTCTGTTCCCTATGACGTAATTAGTACCGATGAAGCAGCAGAAATGGCAAAGGGGAAACCCAACAGTTTTTTGCATGTTATCAGACCTGAAATTGATCTTCCCGATGGAACACCTTTTAATGATGAATCAGTCTATAAAAAAGGAGCTGAAAACCTGAAAAAGCTACTCGATTCAGACCTCTACCTTCAAGATGATAGACATGCCATCTACATCTACCAAATGGAAGCGGGCGACCATACTCAAACCGGTGTTTTTACATGCGCATCTGTAGAAGATTATGACAAGGATGTCATACTTAAACATGAGCTCACACGGCCGGATAAAGAGGATGACCGAACTAAGCATATTCTCACACAATCTGCGCACGCAGAACCTGTGATGTTAACGTTCAAAGATACAGCAGATCTATCGTTTCATATTGAGAAAATCACGATAACTGTACCACCTATAATTGAACATGACGGTGAAGGAGGGGTTATTCATCGAATTTGGAAAACTTATTCAACGGTTGATTTTGTTGAAGGATTTGCAGCCATTAGAAATTTTTATATTGCCGATGGACACCACCGCTGTAAGAGTGCTTCCAGAGTGGCTGAAATATTACGCCACAAAACAGGAAATCATCCGGGTGAATCAGAATTTGAATACTTCCCCGTTGTACTTTTTCCAATGGATAAGATGAGGATTCTGCCTTATAACAGAGTTCTTAAAAATGTATCAGACGAAACGTTTGAAACTTTAATAAGTGACTTCGGGCTGACAAAAACAGAACTAAAAACTCCGAATCGAAAAGGAGTGATTTCAATCTATTATAAAGGTGATTGGTGGAGCATGAACCTTCCAAAACCGGCCGACAACAATGTAGTATCCAAACTGGATGTGGCAAGATTGCAAAAAGGCCTTCTGGAACCTATTTTTAATATTAAAGATATTCGAACGGATTCAAATATCTCATTTATTGGAGGCATTCGCGGTACGGATGAATTGGAAAGGGTTGTAGACAAGGGTTCATACCAATTGGCTATCAGCATGTATCCAACCAGTATTGAAGAGCTGATTGAAGTATCGGATCAAGGCGAATTGATGCCGCCAAAATCAACATGGTTTGAACCTAAAATTAAATCCGGACTCATTGTTCACACATTTTAACAAACTCCCCACTGATAAGGAGGTGGATGGGTGTCAATGTAGTGCCCAACACCAACAACTTCCCCCTAATAAGGGGGCAGGGGAGTGTCATTATGGTGTCCAAAACGAATCAAAAGATTAAAATTTAACACACAGACATGAAACGAATACACAATTTTAGTGCAGGACCGGCAACTCTTCCGCTTTCTGTTCTCCAAAAAGCAGAGAAAGAACTTGTAAACTATCGAAACAAAGGCGCATCTTTGATGGAAATGAGTCACAGAGGGCCTGAATACACAGAGATCAATCAACAAGCCACCGACCGACTGAAAGAAATTACAGGAGCCGGTGATGATTGGGAAATCCTGTTTTTACAAGGAGGTGCAAGTACACAATTTATGACGGTCCCTCAAAACTTTTTGAGTAAAAATAAGACTGCAGACTATATTGACACCGGGGCTTGGTCTGCAAAAGCGATCGCAGAGGCTCAGTTATTTGGAAATGTTCATATATCCTATTCAAGTAAATCCTCTAATTATTCAAGTGTCCCGGTAAATAGTGATTTAAACCCTTCAGAAAATCCGGTGTACACTCATTTCACCAGCAACAACACTATTTTTGGCACACAGTTCAGAAAGGAACCGGAGTCCGGTGGGTCACCACTGGTATGTGATGCATCCTCTGATTTTCTTTCCAGGCCGATCGATCTGGACAGATATGGTTTAATCTATGCAGGAGCTCAAAAAAACCTGGGTCCGGCAGGTGTCACTGTTATCATGATCAAAAACTCATTTCTGGAGCAACAACTTAAAGAAACGATCCCCACAATAGTAGACTATCGTACACATGTAAAAAAGATTTTCAACACACCGCCGGTATTTGCTGTCTATATGGTGAATTATGTATTGGAGTGGATCCAGGAAAAAGGTGGGTTAAGCTGGTTTGAAACCTTCAACCATAACAAGGCGAACCTATTATACAATGAAATTGATAAAGATGATTTCTACCGAGGTACGGTTGAGAAATATTCCAGATCAAACATGAATGTCACTTACCGTTTACCGAGCGAAGATTTGGAAGAAAAATTTATCAAAGAAGCTACTGAAAATGACCTGGATGCATTAGAAGGGCACAGAAGTGTCGGCGGCATCCGCGCCAGCATCTACAATGCCTGTGAAATGGAAAGTGTGGAAGCTTTGGTGAGCTTCATGCAGCAATTCCGTGCAAAAAATGGATAAAGGTTCACCCTAAACCCACCCAAATATCGTCAAAATATGATCCACACTATTAGGCACAAAAAAGATCAGATACAAAATACCCCATAATGCACCGGCGATATGGGCCCCATGGTTCACATTCCCTTTTCCGCGTCTTCCTTCATAGACACTGTACACCAGAAACAGAATACCAAAAATCCATGCCGGAATAGGAATCGGTAACAGAATAAGCATTAATTTTTCGGTTGGAAAGACAAAAATATAGCTAAAAAGCACCGCTTCAACAGCACCCGATGCTCCAATTGTAGCATACTCCGGATTGTCTTTATGTTGAATCAATGAGGGTATTGATGAAAAGATCAACGCACTGAAATAGAGAGCTAGAAAGTGTACCGGACCTAATACTTGTTCCATCACTGTCCCGAAAAAGAAGAGTACAAACATATTAACCAGCAGATGCGAAATCCCTGCGTGAAGAAATCCGGACGTAATTACTTCATACCAGGTCCCCTTTCTGAACATCCGATAGGGACGTAACATCCCCACGTCAAAGATCTTTTCATTCCAGTAAAGGGCAAGAAGAGTAATTGCAATATTGAGTACAATTAAAAGCAGTGTGATCGAAATCATAATCGAGTCTGATTCAAATTTTATATTTTCACATCAAATCGATGCACAATGTAACGCTATTTCATGTAAATTAATGCGATCAAAAAAGATCATCCTCAGTCAGAAACGGTAATGATGCTGTCGAACTATTATTATTTTTACTTTACAGGCTTATTCATCACTCTTCTTTTTTTATCATCTTGCGGAGTGGTTAGAGAGACTACAAAACCTGTAGATGCGACCCGGGTTATTGGTACCGGAATTGCAAGCTGGTATGGTCCCGGTTTTCATGGGAAGGCCACTGCAAATGGTGAAACCTATAATATGAATGATCTCACTGCAGCTCACAGAACTCTCCCTTTCAATACTATCGTTTTGGTTGTAAACAGAGATAACGATAAAACCGTAACTGTTAGAATCAATGACCGGGGACCTTATGTTGGAAATAGAATCATCGACCTTTCCAGAAAAGCTGCAAGGGAGATTGATATGATCAATTCCGGAATCGCTAATATTGACCTTTTTTTGGTGGAAGAAGGAGATCGGCCCATCACCGACCAAAATATCAGCAACCGTGAAACATTCACCGTTCAGATCGCCTCTTTTGAAAATGAACAGGAAGCCAATGACTACGTTCAAACCATATCCGGTTCCAGGGTAGAAAGAGTAACCATTTCCGGCAGAGTTATTTATAGAATATATTACGGTATATATCCTACATCCGAGCAAGCTGCCGGGGCTCAAAAAGAGTTAGCGGATAGAGGAATCTACGGATTCGTAAAACAGGCTGAAAATTAACGTCTAAATCTGGCTACCCTTGAATTATTTTTAGTATTCCGGATTGATTTTCGAATATTTTTCGTTTGAGAGTTTTGATGTAAACGCAAGTGAGTCTATGGAAAAAAATATTATTGTTATCGGTAGTGGATTTGGTGGGTTAGCCACCGCCTCAAGGTTGTTATCTAAGGGGCATGATGTTACTATTTTTGAAAAAAGAGATAAACCCGGTGGACGTGCATACGTCTATGAGGTTAACGGTTTTAAATTTGATGGAGGTCCAACCGTCATTACCGCACCGTTTATGTTTGATGACATCTATGAAGCCGCCGGTAAAAAGCGATCGGATTACATCGATTTTGTACCCTGTAATCCATTTTACAGGATCTTTGACCACAAAGGAAAGAGTTTCGATTATAATGATGATCATGAGTTTACGCTGGGTGAAATCAAAAAGAGAAGTCCCAATGACGCTGAAGGTTATGAGAAATTTTTAGGCACAACGAAGGCCATATTCGATAAAGGTTTTGTTGAACTCGCTGACAAGCCTTTTCTCAAATTCACCGATATGCTAAAGGTGGCACCCGATCTGATCAAACTCCAATCCTATAAAACGGTCTATAAATACGTATCTCAATATATTGAGGATGATTTTCTGCGAAGATGTTTCTCTTTTCATCCTCTTCTTGTAGGGGGCAATCCATTTGATACTACGTCGATCTATGCCATGATTCACTATCTCGAAAGAGAGTGGGGAGTTCACTACGCAATGGGTGGCACTGGCGCGATCGTCAATGCGATGGTTGACTTAATCAAAGACCAGGGCGGAAAAATTCATCTGGAGAGTGAAATTGATGAAATTCTCATTAAAAATGGAGAGGCAAAAGGGATTCGACTCAAAAATGGAGAGACTCATTTTGCTGATGTCATCGTCTCGAATGCAGATGTCGCATTTACATATAAAAATTTAATTCCCTCAATACATCGGAAAAAGTATACCGATCGAAAAATTGAACGGACCAAATACAGTATGTCCCTTTTCGTGATCTATTTTGGAACCAAAAAGAGATATAACGACAGTGGTCTGGCACATCACAATATTATTCTGGGAGAACGATACAAAGGGTTATTAACAGATATCTTCCACAATAAGAAGTTATCTGATGATTTTTCTCTCTACCTTCACATGCCAACGTTTACCGACCCTTCAATGGCACCGGATGGTCATGAAGCGTTCTACGTATTATCACCTGTTCCACATCTGGATAGTGGTACTGATTGGACAGTGGAAGCCCCTAAATATCGGGATGCCATTATGAATTTTCTTGAAGAGAACTACCTGCCCGATCTTCAGGAAAATATCGTGGCCGAGCACATGATAGATCCACTGCACTTTCAAGATACCTTGAATAGTTTTAAAGGTTCTGCCTTTTCTGTTGAACCCATTCTGACTCAGTCTGCATGGTTCAGGCCACATAACAGAAGTGAAGATGTGAAGAACCTCTATTTTGTAGGTGCAGGAACCCATCCCGGAGCCGGATTGCCCGGTGTACTCTCCTCAGCTAAAATTGCAGAGAATTTAATAGGGTAGTTTTCTGATAATAAACCGTTACTTTAAGATGTCAATAAATATTCTACCGATTATATCGACTGGTCCCCTTATGGAATACGAAATAACATCAGAGAGGTACTGAAAGACAGAAAGGTGATTGAAAAAGCTCATGGTACCGGTGTCGTTACTCATCTTCTTGCATGGCCAACCGTCCGGAATCGGAGCGTATCGATTCTCGAAGTGTAGATCGACAAAGAGATACTTGGGTGGATGATATCCTGGCCGGCAGACAATCACCGGGTAGTTTTATCCGTGCAAAAACCATCACGGATACTATAAATTTGGGTGCCGTGGCACTTCAAAGCGGTACAAGAATTGAATTTGATGCTAATCAAGCTAAAATCACCAACAATGAAGATGCAAATAACCTGCTCTCCAGAGAGTACCGCTCCGGATGGGAAATTTAAACTGAACATTAGCTTGAGCTTTAACCAAAACATTAATTCACTACTTTAACCTGCTTTAAACCGGTACTTAACCAAAACATTAAATCAACCTTTGATAATGAACAGACGTGACTTTTTAAAAAATTCTGCCCTAACTACTGCCGCTCTGGGTCTAGGACTCTCCAGCTGCACAAATAGAACAAATGAAATGAATCAACCTGAAGAGCTTTTCAAAATTTCTCTCGCTGAATGGTCGTTGAACTCACTCTTGTTTTCCGATGAAATGACCAACCTCGATTTTCCGGTCTTGACCAAACAACATGGAATTGATGCAGTGGAATATGTGAACCAGTTCTTCATGGATAAAGCGGAAGACATGAACTACTTAACGGAATTGAAAAATATTTGTGATAGCGAAGGTGTAACCTCTGTCCTGATCATGTGTGACAGTGAAGGACAATTGGGATCTTCCAATGAGGAAGAACGAAACCAGGCCGTTGATAATCATAAAAAATGGGTAGAAGCAGCTCAATTTCTTGGATGCCACTCAATCAGAGTGAACGGATACTCAGATATTGTCTGGAGTGAAAACCCTGAAGATGCAAATGAGGCAAAAAGACTTGTTGCAGATGGAATGAGGAAACTCTGTGAATTTTCAGATGCCTATGATATCAATATCATTATTGAAAATCATGGCGGGTTCTCCAGTAATGGGAACTGGGTAGCAGATCTTATGGAGACGATCGATCACCCAAGAGCAGGTACTTTACCCGACTTCGGTAATTTCCAAATTTTCGGTGATGATACCCGAACCGTCTCTTTTGACTCATACGAAGGAACTGACATCATGATGCCCTATGCCAAAGGAGTGAGCCTTAAACCCACCATTTGGGATCACCAAGGCAATAATTCTGACATCGATTACGAACGTATGATGAATATCGTACTATCACATGGATTCCACGGCTATGTTGGTATTGAACATGGCGAAAGAGGACGTGTCTGGGAAAGTATTGTAGAGATCCGTGATACCCTTATAGAGTTACAATCGTCATTGGCTGGGTGATTATTTCTTCAGCGACTCTTGCAGTTTATCCCAGTCAGCGAGAAATCGCTCCAAGCCGATATCGGTAAGCGGATGTTTTAACAACTGCTCAATCACAGAGAGCGGCATGGTTGCAACATCAGCACCCATTCTCGCCGCTTCGAGTACATGCATCGGGTGACGAATACTTGCAGCCAATATTTCGGTTGCAAGCCCATAGTTATCATAGATTGTAGCAATATCTGATATCAACGCCATCCCATCGGTCGAAATATCGTCCAGACGACCAATAAATGGTGATATATAGGTAGCACCTGCTTTGGCAGCTATCAAGGCCTGTGTAGCCGAAAAGCAGAGCGTACAGTTGGTTTTAATGCCTTCGTCACTAAATGTTTTGATCGCTTTGATCCCATCTTTGATCAGTGGCACCTTTACAACCACATTGTCGGCTATCTTAGCAATCCGACGGCCCTCATCTACAATTTCCTTATAGGTTGTTGAAATTACCTCTGCAGATACGTCTCCTTCTACAATTTCACAGATTTTAGCGATATGTCCTTCAAAATCCTTTACACCTACTTTGTAACATAGGCTTGGATTTGTCGTTACACCATCAAGAACCCCAAGGTCATTCGCTTCTTTAATTTCATCAAGATTTGCAGTATCAATAAAAAATTTCATAGAGTAAGAGTGATTTGTGGTTAAGATTTTTTAGAATATAATGAATGTTCTTGTTGAAGAAAGAAAGAGATTCTGTTTATTCAACAAAAAAAATGTATTTTTTAAAAGAAGAAAGATAAATCAAAATTTACATATTATGGCCAATTCAGGAAAAGGATTTACACTCGGTTTGATAACAGGTGCAGCAATTGGATCAATTGTTGCTCTGCTTTATGCTCCGGATTCAGGATCTAATCTAAGAGGTAAAGTTACCTACAGAGTAAGTACATATGGTGATGAGATAAACCGGCTTATTAAAAAGCTAAAAGTTGAAAAAGAAAAAATTGCATCAGATGCTAAACAGAAAGGTGATGATGTTGTATCAGATGCCAAAAAAAGAGCTGACGATCTGATCAAAGAAGCTGAAGCTCTGCTGGATAACATTGAAAGAACAAAGCCTAAAAACTAATCTCCAGTTAGACGAAGTTCATCTGCAACCAGATAATATTTTGACATAATAAAAGCCCTGATTCTCATCAGGGCTTTTATTTTACTCTTTCTCTTCTTTTGGTGAGTCATCCGCTCCCAGTGTTTCGAACACCTTCTGCATATCCTCATCTTTTTCGTCATAATCTGCTTTAGATCCGACAATAAGCTCATCATATGTGAGCAGTCCGGTACCCGCAGGCACTTTATGACCTACAATAACATTCTCTTTCAGTCCACGCAGAAGATCTCGCTTCGCCTCAATAGAAGCTTGAGTCAATACCTTCGTAGTTTCCTGGAATGAAGCAGCCGACAACCAACTCTCAGTTGAGAGTGATGCACGTGTAATTCCGAGGAGAATAGGTTTGGAAATTGCAGGTTCAGCTTCGCGAGTCTGCAGTTCCTCTTTACCCTCTTTGATGAGCTCATTGTTGTGCTCACGAACCTGACGTCTGTCAAGAATCGCACCCAATTTAAGCTCACTGCCTCCCGGATCGGTAACAACAAATTTTCCAATCAATTCATCATTCACATTGTTCAATTCAAAACGATCCACTTTATCGCCTTCAAGGAACATCGTATCACCAGGATCGGTAACCTCTACTTTCTGCATCATGGTACGCACAATTACTTCGATGTGCTTATCATTGATACCTACACCCTGCAGACGATAAACCTCTTGAATCTCATTTACGAGGTAAGACTGCACGGCGAATGGGCCGAGAATATTGAGAATTTCCTGTGCAGGAATGGTACCATCTGATAGTGCCTGACCCGCTTTCACGAAGTCGTTTTCCTGAACAAGGATATGCTTGGAAAGTGAAATCAGATAACGTTTTTCATCTGTACCGTCCTTGCTCTCAACAATCACTTCCTGAGAACCACGTTTACGGCCACCCATCTTCACAATACCGTCAATCTCAGTTACCGTAGCAGGGTCGCTTGGTGATCTGGCTTCAAAGAGCTCAGTCACACGCGGCAGACCCGCTGTAATATCCTTCGATTTCGATGCAGCTCTAGGGATCTTAGCCAGTGCCTGTCCGGCACTCACTTTCTCGCCATCTTCAACAACGATGTGTGTTTCAACCGGCAGAGTACTCTCTCTGATACGATCATCCACACCTTTCACAACAAGAGTAGGCACCAGCGAACGGTCACGAGTATCAATAATTACTTTCTCTCTGTGACCTGTTTGCGCATCGGTATCCGCTGTAAATGTAATCTCTTCAATGATATCTCGGTACTCAACCGTACCTTCAATTTCACTGTAGATCAATGCGTTATATGGGTCCCACTTACAGAGTGGCATACCTTTCGGCACTTTATCGCCCTCCTCAATCATCATCTCTGATCCATAAGGTATATTATATGTAATCAGGACTTTGCCATCTTCTCCGACAATTCTCAATTCACCCGCACGGCTTAATACAACGTTGTGAATCTCTTCACCATCATCATAGTCGACAACACGGATGTTTTCAAATTCTACAGTACCATCAAATTTCGCTTTGTGCTGAGAGTCGGACTCCATACGAGAAGCCGTCCCTCCCACATGGAATGTCCGAAGTGTAAGCTGAGTACCCGGTTCGCCGATAGATTGTGCAGCAATAACACCTACAGCTTCACCGGTTTCAACGATACTGTTTCTGGCCATATCCCGGCCATAACACATTGCGCATACACCACGCTCAGTTTCACAAGTCAATACAGACCGAATCTCAACTTCTTCGATCGATGTTTCTGCAATCTTCTTAGCGATCTTCTCATCAATCAGCTGATTGGATTCACAGATATGGTCATCTGTGATCGGATCTTTAATCTCGTGCATGGAAACACGGCCGATAATTCTATTCTCCAAGCTCTCGATAATGTCTTCATTATCCTTCAGTGCTTGCATCTTAATTCCTCTAAGCGTACCACAATCGCGCTCATTGATAATGATATCCTGAGATACATCAACAAGTCTACGAGTCAGATAACCCGCATCTGCAGTTTTAAGTGCTGTATCGGCAAGACCTTTACGTGCACCGTGAGTAGAGATAAAGTATTCCAATACCGTCAATCCTTCCCGGAAACTGGAGAGAATTGGGTTTTCAATAACTTCATTCCCCTGCTGCATTGAACTTTTCTGCGGTTTAGCCATCAATCCACGCATACCGCCCAACTGACGAATCTGCTCTTTTGAACCACGAGCACCGGAGTCGGCCATCATAAAGATAGAATTAAATCCATCTTTATCGTCGGCAAGACTCTGAAACAGTGTTTCAGAAACACGGTTTGTGGTACTGGTCCACTTATCAATAACCTGATTGTATCGTTCATTATCGGTAATAAAACCCATCTCATAACGATCCTGAATCTCAGCAACTTCACTTTGTGCTTTTTCAATCAACTCTCTTTTCGCATCCGGAATGATAATATCTTCCAAACTGAATGAAAGTCCGCCGATCGTTGCATGCTCAAAACCGATAGTTTTCATGTTATCCAGAAATGCAGCAGATTTTTTTGTACCTGCTGCAGTATGAATATCATTAATCAATACACGAAGCTCTTTTTTACCAAGTGTTCGATTCACAAATTCCACACCTTTAGGTACAATTTCATTAAAGAGTACACGACCGGTAGTGGTTTTGATGATTTCATGAACCACCTCACCATCTTCCTTAGTTACAGGAATTCTGACATTGATTTTGGCGTGGAGGTCGATCTTATTCTGATCATATGCAACAACGACTTCGTCTTTGTCAGCAAATGTTTTGCCTTCTCCTCGTTTACCACTACCCATTTTAGTAAGGTAGTAGATACCTAAAATCATATCCTGGGAAGGAACCGCAATCGGGCCACCACTTGCAGGACTCAAAATATTGTGAGATCCCAACATCAGAATGGATGCTTCCAATACGGCATCATGACTCAAAGGAAGGTGAACCGCCATCTGATCCCCATCAAAGTCAGCATTAAATGCTGTACATGAGAGCGGATGTAGTCGGATCGCTTTCTCCTCGATCAGTACCGGCTGATAAGCCTGAATACCCAACCTGTGAAGTGTAGGTGCACGGTTCAACAGAATCGGGTGTCCGTCAATAACATTCTCAAGAACTTCCCAAACAACCTGATCTCTTCTGTCTACAACTTTTTTGGCACTCTTAACCGTTTTTACATAACCCCTTTCAATCAATCTTCTGATTACAAACGGTTTGTAGAGCTCAATAGCCATCTCTTTCGGAAGGCCACATTCATGCATTTTCAGTTCCGGACCTACAACAATAACAGACCGGCCTGAATAATCAACACGTTTACCTAAAAGGTTCTGTCTGAATCGACCGCTCTTCCCTTTCAGCATATCACTAAGAGATTTTAACGGACGATTGTTATTTCGAACAGCGTTTGACTTTCTGGAGTTGTCATAAAGTGAATCGACAGCTTCCTGAAGCATTCTCTTCTCATTTCGGAGAATAACATCGGGTGCTTTGATATCGATCAATCGTTTCAGACGATTGTTTCTGATGATGACTCTTCTATAGAGATCATTCAGATCAGACGTTGCAAATCGGCCACCTTCCAATGGAACCAATGGTCTCAATTCCGGTGGAATCACAGGGATTACACCCTGAACCATCCATTCCGGATTGTTTGTGGTGTGCAGGTTTGCAGCTCTGAATGACTCAATAACCTGGAGGCGTTTTAATTTTTTCTTCTTACGCATTTGAGAGGTTTCATTTTTTACCTCATCTCTCAATGTGTAAGCAAGGCCATCCAAATCCATATCCGTCAGAAGAGCCTGAACAGCTTCAGCGCCATCCATTACGATGAATTTATCTTCATCCTCATTTTCGAGCTCATAATGATCTTCCGGAAGCTGATCCAAAATATCAAATTTCTCCTCTTCTGTGATCAGATCTCCCCGCTTATAACCCAGATCTCTGGCCAATCCCGGATTGATCACTACAAATGTTTCGTAATAGA
>Ga0222673_1000276_pt1 | contig 27607 bp, 42 predicted proteins | sample AntAcemetagen801_FD_179845 | JGI IMG/M metagenome (GOLD analysis project Ga0222673, IMG submission 179845) | Saline water microbial communities from Ace Lake, Antarctica - #801 | ecosystem: Environmental > Aquatic > Non-marine Saline and Alkaline > Saline | place: Antarctica: Ace Lake...
GTCAGAATAGTTGGCAGACTTTATTTATTGGAGCGCGGCGTGAAGGTGGAAGCGGTAAAAATCGCGGAATTGTCGGCGGACCCGGCCAACGCACGTAAGCATCCAGACCGGAACATTGAGACGATTGTGGGTAGCCTTCGCAGGTTCGGCCAGCAAAAGCCCATCGTGATTGACGCCAGCGGCGTCGTGCGGGCTGCACCGGCAGTCGTGTGAACAGCCATCGGCGGCAAGGAACACAAATGGCATCGAGCACCGGCAAACAAACTGCGGCAGAGGCAGTGGAGGCCGTCCGCTCGCTGATCGTTTCCGGCGCGACAGAGCACCAGATTATCGCGGTGATTGAAAAGCGTTGGCCGGACCAAGCGGCGCGGCCGCTGATTGCGAAGTGCGTCGAGTCCATCGCAGCGGTTGCGTCGGCGGATGAGGATGTCGTGTACGGCTGGTGTTTCGAGGCGACGCGAGAAATCCACCGGCGAGCGTTGAATGCTGACGACTTCGCGACGGCGTTGAGGGCCGCGCGGCAGATGTATGACATGACGCGAGACCGTGCCTGATGTTCACCGGCACACCATCGAAACCGAAGAAGGGCGGCAAGCGGCCAAAGGCATACGACCGGCACAAAGAAGTGATGCGCGGCCGACAGGCGAAGCAATCCGCCGAGGGCCGGGACATCGGCTCCATCCCCGCCATCGAAAACCTAGACCGCCGCGAGTCGTGCCGGAATAACCTGCGGCTGTTCTGCGAAACGTATAACAAAATCGCCTTTTACTGGTCGTGGTCGGATTCTCACTTGCGCGCCATATCGCGAATCGAGGAGGCCATCCGCACCGGCGGGCTATTCGCGTTCGCCATGCCGCGCGGGTCGGGCAAGACGGCAATATGCCGCAGCGCGATGCTGTGGGCGGCGTCGTATTCGCACGTCAGATACCCATATCTGATCGGTGCGACGCAGGGCAAGGCCGAGGAATCGCTTGAGACGCTGAAAATCTGGATGCGGTTCAACGTGGAGTACGTCGCCGACTTCCCCGAGATTAGCCTTGCGGTGCGGTCGCTCAAGGGGATTGCCAACAAGGCCAGCGGCCAAACGTGCCTAGGCGAGTCTACCGGCATCGAGTGGGCCAAAGATCGCGTCGTGCTGCCGACCGTGCCGCCACCGGCAAACCTGCCGGGAGCGGACAATATGACCGTCGCTCCGTCTTCGGGCCTGCTGATCGGTGTCAGTGGACTGACCGGCGAGGGTATCCGTGGCTCGCTGCACACGTTGCAGGACGGTTCGCTGCTGCGGCCTGACTTCGTGCTGCTGGACGATCCGCAGACGGACAAGTCAGCCAAGTCGCCCAGCGGCAACAACACGCGCGAATCACTTATCAGCGGCGCGGTGCTCGGCATGGCTGGGCCGGACAAGCCAATCGCGGCGGTGATGCCGTGCACGGTGATTGCTCCCGATGACATGGCCGATCGGATGTTGGACCGTGAACGGCATCCGATGTGGCGCGGCGAAAAGACGCGGATGCTCGAAACCATGCCGAAGAACATGGCGGCGTGGGACAGGTATTTCGAGATCTATAGGGCGTGCGCGCAGCTTGACCCGGCGGACTACAAAGCGGCGGCGGACCATTACACACAGCACCGCGACGAACTGGACGAGGGGACTAAGGCAAGCTGGCAGCAGCGCAAATACAAGGGTGAAGTGTCGGCGGTCCAAAGCGCGATGAACTTATTTTGCACTAAGGGCGCGGAAGCGTTTTATGCTGAGTACCAAAACGACCCACGCGCCGCGTTGCCGCAGGACGACGACCAGCTCGAACTTGACGCGGTGGCCGAACGTGGAAGCCCAACGCCGCGCGGCACGGTTCCCCTGGCGTTGCCGCGACTGGTGGCGTTTATCGACGTCCAAGGCTCGCTGCTGTACTGGGTGGTCATGGCGATCGCTGACGGCTTCACTTGCCACGTCGTGGACTACGGCGCGTGGCCAGACCAGCAGCGGAATCACTTCACGCTGGCGAACGCGCGGGTGAAGTTCGAGCACGTTTACGCGGGCATGGGTGAGGAGGCTCAACTGCTGCACGCGCTGAACGATTGCACGTCGCACCTACTAGGCCGGTCGTGGACGCGCGAAGGCGGCGGCGTGGTCGAGATTGAGCGGTGCATGATCGACGCGGGCTATGGCAACACCACCGGGATCATCTATCAGGTGTGCCGCGAATCGCAGTACAAGGCACGGATGATCCCGTCGCACGGTCGCGGCGTCAAGGCGAAGAACGCACCGATGGACCTTTGGCCGCGTGCGACGGGCGAGCAGGTCGGCACGAACTGGCGGATCCGTTCATCGCAGCGGCGTTCCGGCGCGCGTTATTGCCTGTACGACACCGACTTTTACAAAATGTTGTTGGTCCGCCGATTCCGTGTGGCTCGCGGTGACACTGGAGCCATCACGCTGTTCAAGGCGTCGGCGAATCAACACCGCATGTATGCCGAGCACGTCGTTGCGGAGCGGTCAAAGCTGGTGGAATCCAACGGGCGGCGCGTCCACGAGTTCGACGCCGTACCGAATCAGGAAAACCATCTCCTCGACTGCACCGTGGGATGTCTGGTGGCTGCTGCGGTTATCGGCGTGTCGATGGACGGCATGCAGTCACAGAAGCCGAAGCGTGAGCGAATCAAACTGAGCGACATCCAGGCACAACGGAGGGCCGGGCGATGACACTACGCGACCGCAAAACAGGCGAGCCGCTGGGGCAGAAAGACGTCGGGCTGGTCTGCCGCCGGTGCGGTTGTCGGCATTTTTATGTCGTTTACACCGAGCCAAAAAAAGACACGATCATGCGTCGCCGCGAGTGTAGAAACTGCCAGAAGCGCGTGTCAACATACGAACGCTAAGGCGCACGAAGGCGCACTAGCAGACGCTAAGGCGCACGAAGGCGCACTAGCAGACGCTAAGGCGCACTAAGGCGCACGAGCAGGCAGAAAATAGGGCCGCGCAGATAATGCAATTCTGTTTCCTGCCCTGTTTGTGCTACACGCGGCGTAGCGCCGTGCTACATCGCGTGTAGCACAGCAACCAGTCGCCAAAACCTATACCGGTGGAACAATCTGCAAATCCGTTTCCACAACGGTTGACGAATCGCGCCAAATGCACGCATGGCCGAAGTCGACCCCATTGAAACGGCTCGCAGTCAGCCGAAAAGTGGCACCCAAGACGGGACCAGCTTCACCGCGCACAGCCTGATCGAGCAGATTGAGGCCGACCGCTACCTGTCTGAAAAGACCGCAGGCTCACGGCGCAAGCTGCCGATCCGCTATGCGAAAATAAAGCCGGGAGGTGCAGCATGAGCACCACCCGCGCGCCCGCGAAGATCGCCAACGTCCGCCCAAAGGTGCGGCTATCCGATGCTGCACGCACTGGCGGCGTACGCGCGACCTATGACGCGGCGCAGACGAACACCGAAAACGTGAATCACTGGGCACCGGCTGACAATCTGTCGGCTGCCGCGTCCGCTTCCCCGGCTGTTCGCCGCGTCCTTCGCAAGCGATCCCGCTACGAAATCGCCAACTGCCCGCTCGCCCGGTCGATCCTGCGCAAGCTGGCGGATTACGTCGTCGGCACCGGCCCGCGGCTGCAAGTCCGCACGCGCGACCGCGACTACAACCGCGCCGTCGAGCAGGCTTTCAATCAGTGGGCGATTGCGGTCAAGTTCAGCCGCAAACTGTGGCAGATGCGGTACGCGAAGGCAATGAACGGCGAATCGTTCGGCCTGTTCACTACGAACCTAGGACTGCGTACCGAGGTCAAGCTGGACCTACGCACCATCGAGGCCGACCAAGTCAGCGACCCGACCTACCAGGCGCAATCGGCCAGCGACGGCATCATTTACGACGATTACGCGAACCCGATGGGCTATCGCGTGCTCAAGTCTCACCCCGGCGACGCGTTCACTTTCACAACGATGTCGAGCGACTTTGACACGTTCCGCGCCGACGACGTGCTGCACTTCTTCGACGCCGAGCGAGCGGGACAACTTCGCGGAGTGCCTGAGCTGACATCGGCGCTGCCGCTGTTCGCCATGCGACGCCGGTACATCCTCGCGGTGATTGCAGCCGCTGAGACTGCCGCGAATCACGCTGGCGTGCTCGAAACCGCAGGCAACACAGAAGACCCAGAAGACCTTGTGCCGCTTGACGCCATCGACATCGAACGCAATTTGATGTTGACCATGCCGCGCGGCTGGAAGCTATCGCAACTCAAGGCTGAGCAGCCGACCACCACCATGCAGATGTTCGACGGCGTGATCGTGCGCGAAATCGCTCGATGCGTGAACATGCCCTACGGCATCGCCGCGTCTGACAGCAGCGGCTACAACTTTGCCAGCGGCAAACTCGACAATATGCCATGGCGCACGACCGTACGCATCGAGCAGGACGCGCTCGAGGACGTGGCCGCACGACCCACATTTGAACGATGGTACGCAGAGGCCATCCGCATCGTCGGCTACCTGCCACCGTCGCCAGTCGCCGACCGGATGCTCCCCCCGCATCAATGGTTCTGGGACGGCCAAGACACGCCAGACCCGCGCGAAGCTGGCGCGAAGATGACCGGCCTTTCCGGTGGATTTGAGACGCACGCCGGAATCTTCGCGCGACGTGGCGACGACGTGATTGAGCAATGGGAAGCACAGGCGGAACTACTTGGCATCACGCTGGACGAGTACCGCCAGCTTGTGATTGCTAACGTCTTCAAGACGCCTACCGAAGTCGCCGCAGAAGCCGAATCCAACGACGAAACAAGCGAAACCGACGACGAAGCCAGCGACCAACTCGCTGAGCAGGAGGCCGCGCAGTGAGCAAGATCAACCGACTACGCAACTGGATCACAGCCAGCGCGCCAAAGGGTGGCGACCGCGACCCGGCACGCGTCGAGTTCACCGCGCCGGTGGAACTGACAGCCGCAGCCGCGACAGCCGAGGGCCAGCCCGCCAAGCTGCCGAGCTTCAACATTCAGGCGTACGGCGGCGGCGTGATGAACGTCAGCTCGTCGTACCACCCGGTGATTCTGGAGCTTTCCGGCATGAAGTCGAGCCGCTCCAAGCTGCCGATTCTGCTGAATCACGACGACGCGCGGCCGGTCGGTCAAGCGAACAAGGTCACCATCGACCCCAAGGGCGTGACGCTTGAAGGCTCGTTCACCGCCGCCGATGGCGACGCGGCCATGATTGCCGCACACGCAAAAAACGGCTTCGAATGGCAAGCCAGCATCGGAGCGACGGTCGACAGCCGAGAAATGCTCGAAGCAGGCAAGACCGCGACCGTCAACGGCCGCGAAGTAACCGGCCCACTCATCATCGCCCGCAAATCAACGCTGGTCGAAACCAGCATCGTGACCATCGGCGCAGATCAAAACTCGTCGGCGTCAATCGCCGCGAAAGCAACCGGAGAAACTGATATGGACTTCAATGACTGGCTCAAGGCTAACGGCATCGCCGACTTCGATACCCTGAGCGACGCCATCAAGGCGCAACTCAAGGCCGCGCACAAGGCGACTGAAACCGCTGCACCCGCATCCAACGTCACCGCTGCCGCGAAGCCTGCCGACACTGCACCCGCTCAGGTCGACATCAAGGCGATGGTATCCGAGACGCTGACCGCAGCCCGCAAAGAATGGGAAGCCGAGACGCAGCACCGTTCCGACATCGAATCCGCCACCGCAGGCCACCCCGACATCCGCGTCAAGGCGTTCGCCGAAAAGTGGAGCAAGGACCGCACCGAGCTTGAAGTGATTCGAGCCGGCCGTCCGCAGTTTGGCGCGATGGTCAACACCGGCAAGGACTCGCAGGTGCCGACCGGCGACCTGCTCACTGCCGCTCTGTGCCAAGCTGGCAACCTCGTGAGCGTCGATAAGCAGTTCGACGACAAGACCCTGCAAGCCGCACACACCCGCTATCGCGGGAACCTCGGCATCCAGTCGATGCTGCTTGAGGCCGCATGGGCCAACGGCTACACCGGCCGTCACTTCGACCGCAGCGGCGGCGAACACCAAGCGATCCTGCGTGCCGCATTCAGCACCGTCAGCCTTCCCGGCATCCTGTCGAACGTCGCCAACAAGTTCCTATTGCAAGGCTTCAGCGCCGTTGAGCAGGTATGGCGTCGCGTTTCGAGCCAGTCAAGCGTGAGCGATTTTAAGGCCGTCACCAGCTACCGCCTCAACGGCGCGATGCAGTTCGAGGAAGTCGGCGCAGCCGGACAACTCAAGCACGCCACCGTCGGCGAGGAAAGCTACACCAACCAAGCCAAGACCTACGGCATCATGTTCGCCATCACGCGGCAGGACCAGATCAACGACGACTTGAGCGCGTTTACTGCCGTGCCTCAGCGCATCGGACGTGGCGGCGCGCTGAAACTCAACAGCGTGTTCTGGGCCGAGTTCCTCGCCGACCATGGAACCTTCTTCCCGACCGACAACAGCAAGCTGAATTACATCAGCGGTGCCGACACGACGATGGGCATCCCCGGCCTCACCGCCGCGACGACAGCGTTCAAACGTCAGGTCGACGCCGACGGCCTGCCGCTGGCGTTGATGCCGCGTTTCGTGCTGGTGCCGCCCGAACTGGAACCAGCCGCGCTCGAGGTCTACCGGTCCACGACCGTCAACACCGGCGGCAGTTCGACGAAGGCCCAGGTCGCCAACGCCAACATCTATGCGAATCGGTACGAGCCGATCTCCAGCGTGTACCTCACATCGGCGCTCGAGTGGTACATGCTGGCAGACCCGAACGAACTGGCCGCGATCGACGTCGCATTCCTCAACGGCAATCAGCAGCCGACCATCGAAACCGCCGAGACGGACTTCAACACGCTCGGCATTCAGATGCGCGGCTTCTGGGACTTCGGCGTGAACAAGCAGGAATACCGTGCCGCCGTCAAGAGCAAGGGTGCGGCCTAATCCGGACTGACCGACGAACTGTCACCGGCTCGCGCCGGTCAAATGAATATACGCCGCGACTAGCGGCACAGATCAAGTGAGATACCTATGGCCGCAACATTCCGACATGGCGACCCCCTGATGGTCGATTACACGCCCGGCACTGCTGTCGTGGCCGGTGCCGTCATCGTCGCTGGCGACGAGACACGCATCGCGCATACCGACATCGCAGCCAACGCACTCGGTGCGCTGGCTGCTGGCGGTGGCGTCTACCGCGTGCCGAAGACCGCCGGCTCGTCCACTGCTATCGCGGTGGGCAAGCGCGTCTACTGGGTCGTCGCAACCGGCGTCGTCACTGAGACGGCGTCGACGCACAAAATCTTCGGCGTGACGGCACTGGCCGCCACCGACGACGACACCACCGTGGATGTCATCCATCGCCCCGGCCTTGACGCCGTGACCTAATCATGGCTGACCTCCTCGGCAATGCGTCGGATTGGTTGCGGTCACAGCGGCGCTCGCACGCTGCTGTGACCGTGACTTACCGGCGTGGCGCGTACAGCGTCGAACTGCCTGCGACTCGCGGCGCAACCCGCATCGAAAGCCAGGGCAACGACATCGTGCTGCACAGCGAGCAAAGCGACTGGATCGTCGACGCGGCGGACCTCGTTCTCAACAGCGTGGCGGCCGAGCCTCAACGCAACGACACCATCGAGCAAGTGATTGACGGCGTGACGCGCGTCTATCAGGTCGTGCCGCTCGGCCCCGAGAACTGCTGGCGATGGCACGACCGGCTGCAGGCTGAGTACCGGATTCACACGCGATTCAAGGATCAAAGCTAGTGGCCGCGAAGATCGCACAGATTGCCGACGCCATCGTGACGCTGCTTAACGGCGTGCCGATTGTGCTGGACAGTTCCGCGATTACGGCGGTCAAGCGTTACCTGCCTCCGCGATACGACTCAAGCGGACTGGACTCGCCGACGCTGGTGGTCGTGCCGCTGCCTGACGTGGATTATGCGACCGAGACGCGGGCGACAGATCGCCGCTCCTACACGTTCGGCGTTGGCCTGATGCAGCGGCTGGACGACGCCACAGCAACCGGACCCGTGGAAGACTTGCTGGAGGTGGCCGAAGGCATCGCGACGCAGCTGGCGGCTGACGGCAACCGCGTGCTGACGCTGGCCGACGGCGGCGCGGCAAGCCTGATCACCAAGTCGATTGACCCGATTTTTAACCCGCGAGCACTCGACGAATTCAACGTGTTTTTTGCACTGATTACCCCGACATACGCGGTCATCGCGTAAGGAGTCCGACCATGGCTTTCAATTTTGCGCTTGGGATGAACGCCAAGATTTACCAGAACCCCGCGCTGTGGGCAGTCGGCAACAATGCCGAAGTCACCGCCGCCACCGGCAACCTCGTTGTCATCGGCAACTGCAAGGATGTGGCGATCAACCTCGAGACCGGCGAGGCCGACATCACGACACGCGCTAATGACGGCTGGCGTGCGACCGCAGGCACGCTCAAGGACGGCTCGGTCGAGTTCGAGAGCCAATTCAAGTACCCGGACACCGCACTTGCCGCGATCCGCAACGCGTGGCTGAACAGCACCGAGATTGCGCTGGTCGTGCTGACTGGACCAATCGGAACCGAAGGTCACGAGGGACTGGCCGCCAACTTTACCGTCACGAATTTCAGCCGCAGCGAACCGCTGGAAGAGGCGATTTCGTACAGCGTGACGCTCAAGCCGTCCAGCTATCAGCAGTGGTACACCACCGCCACATGAGCACCGCAATGAGTTTGGAACCTTGCGGAATATTGCTCGGCTCGGACAGCAACCAGCAATGGCTGCTGCCGTGGTGCGTCGACCACATCAGGCGTACCGGCTGCGAACTTCCCATTGCGTTCGCTGACTTCGGCATGACGCCGGACGCGGCCGCGTGGTGCAAGACGCAGGGCACGACGTTCCGCGTGGGCATTCCACGCAACACTCGGACATGGTGCGCGAAGCCGCTGGCGATTCGCATGAGTCCGTTTCATCGCACGCTCTGGATGGACGCCGACTGTCAGCCGCTACTCAACCCCGAGGCGATTCTGCAAGCCGCTGACGGTGCGACGTTCGCCGCGACGCCGGACCCGTGCAGCAAGACGTGCAAATGGGCTACCGGCGTCATCGTCGCGGAGGCCAACGACAGCACGCTTTACGCGTGGTCGATGGAGTCCATCACCGGCAAACATCGCGGCGATCAAGAGGCCCTGCACGCAATCCTCGACCGGGTGGATCGCCACATCACGCCGTTGGATCAGCGTTACCAGCGGGTGCGGCTCGAAGGCAACGCGCAGCCTGGCGACGTGCTCTATCACTGGACCGGGCCGGTCGGCAAAGCCGCCATCCGGCAAATGATCGAGGATGCCACATGAAAGCACCTACAGATAAAAAGAACGACACAATCCAGATCATCGTCACGCGCGCGTGCCAGCTGCAGTGCAGTAATTGCACGCAGCTGCTGCCGTTCCGCCGCGATGCGAAACACATGAGCACGGCAGTGTTCCGCGAGGCGGTGACGTCGCTGGTGGATTGGCCGGGCATCGTCGCGCTGTTCGGTGGCAATCCCTGCACGCATCCGGAGTTTCCGGAATTGTGCGAGATCATCACGGAGCTAATCCCGCCGAACCGGCGCGGATTGTGGTCGAATAATCTTGGCAAGCACGGCCAGATCGCGGCCGACACATTCGGCCGCGGCCGCCTGAACCTCAACGCGCACGCGGACGAGGACGCAGCAGCCGAGATTGATCGCTGGTTCCCCGGCCGGCTCATCGAATCCAGCCGCAAGACGGCGAGCTGGCACAGCCCGATCCTGATGGACCGGCGCGACATCGGCATGGGCGATGCGGAGTGGGTCGAGGCGCGCGAGAAATGCGACATCAATCTGCGATGGTCCGCCGCGATTCGCGAGCACGACGGCCATGCCGTCGGGTATTTCTGCGAGGTGGCCGCCAGCCTCGACGGCGTGCGCGGCGAGAACCACGGCATCCCCGTGGTCGCTGGCTGGTGGCGGTGGAAGATGGATCAATTCGATAATCAGGTCAAGCGGTGCTGCGACCGTGGATGCGGCGTGCCGCTGAAGGGGTTGGGCCACCTCGATCGCGACGACACATACGACATCACCGAGTCATGGGTGCCGCTGACGCTGGACCGACCGAAGCGCGTGCTGACAAAGTTGCACACGACCATGCCGGCGACGACTGAGATCCCGACCGACTACCAAAGCCGATGGAGCAAGAAAGTCGAGGCGGTTTGATGCCGAACATCGTGCTGGCAAATCGCGACTACGGCCCCGCTGGCAACGGATGGGGCGCTCACACGACCGACGAAGGATTGCAGTTGCAATCCGGTCTTGAGTCTGCCGGATGGAAACTGTGCGGCGTCGGCTATGACGACGGCTGCTGTGACGCGGCGGAACTGGTGCGGCGTCACAAGCCTGACGTGGTATTCGTTCAGGACGTGCGCGACTGGCTGTCGTCGTGCAATATTTGCTTCCGCAAAGACCTGACATTCACCGGGCTGCAAGCCTTGCGCGACGTGCGGGCATTCACCGTCTGCAAAGACGCGTGGGGCTGGGACGCCGAGCACGGATGGATTGCTCACATGATCGGGGCGAAGGGGATTCTGCACTACTACGCCGCCGACGTGGTGCAGCAATCCGCGAAGAACTGGATCAAGCCTTACCCGCTGCTGCGGATTCACCACAGCGTCGCCGCTGACTTGTGCAGCGAGTCGTGGACGGCAGATCGCAAACGTGCGTGCGTCACCGGCGCGAAGTCGGCCGTCTACCCGCTGCGAGACAAGGCGATTGCACACGCCAGCGAACTTAGCCTCGACGTCAAGCGGCACCCCGGATACGGCAACAAAGGCGCAGACACCCCGGCGTACCTGCAGTGGGTCGGTCAGTATCGCGTGCACGTCGCGACGGCGAGCAAATGGGAGGTCGCGTTCCGCAAAATCATTGAGAGCGTGGCGCTCGGCTGCACGCCGGTAACGAACCTGCGAGCCGACGACGTGCTGCCTGAGATTGACGGGGCGTTGGTGCGAGTCAAAACCGATTGCACATTCGACGAACTAGACGCCGCAATCAAGCAGGCCGACGCCGCGTGGGATGAGGACGAACGGATGGAGTGGGCGCGCAAGGCGTGGGCCTATTACGACTGGCGTGTGGCCGGCTTCCGCAACGCGAAACTGATGGAGGGCGCGCAATGAGAGTATTTGTTGTCGGCACAGGTCGCTGCGGCTCCTGCACATTCTACCAGGCCGCCACCACCATTCGCGGCATGACCGCCGGCCACGAATCACGCGGCGGCGTGGTGCACGACTGGCAATTCGCCGACAACCATATCGAGGTCGCGCCGCAGATGGTCATCGGCATTCCGCTGATGCGGAAACGGTACCCCGATGCGAAATGGATCATCCTACGCCGCGAAAAACGCGCCTGCGTTGCCAGCCTCGCGCGGCAGTGCTGGCCGTCGATGCAGAGCTTCGCGCAGCAATGGTATCTGGCGGACCACCCCGCCGACGTGATGCTGGCAGTCCCGCAATTTTATGACGCGGTCAACGCGCTGTGCGATGCGCTGCTGCCCGATGCGCGTGTCGTACACGCCGAGAATATCGCCGGTGAATGGTCCGGCGTGTGCCAATGGCTGGGCGTGGATTATGACCAGCCAACCGCCGCCGCGATCATGGACCGCGCGTACAACCCCGGCGTGAAACGCGGGCGAGACGAATGGATTGAGCGTGCGCGATGAAAATAAACGCCCTGACAGTCTGCGTGAATTATGCCGACCTGCTGGCGATGTCTATCGACCGATGGGCCGGCTCGCTGGCGTCGTTGACCATCGTCACCGACATGGCGGACACCGCGACGGCGGACCTGGCGAAGCATGCAGGCGCTGGACTGTTCCGCACTGACGTGTTCTACGAGCGAGGCGCAAAATTCAACAAAGGCGCTGCACTGGAGGCGGCGCGGCAGGCCATGCCGTGGTCGGAATGGATTCTGTTTTTCGACGCGGACATCGTGCCGGAGCGTGAATGGTCGGCCAAAGTCGATAGCTGCATGTGTCAGCCTGGCAGCCTCTACAGCGCGAGGCGGCGCGAGTGTATCGACCCGGCAGACCGCGACAGAACCGACCTGCCGATGATCCTCGGCGACGGCGTAGGCGTCGGGTATTTCCAGCTTTTCCACAGCACCGACGAGCACGCGCAGGACGTGCCGCTGCTCGACACGACATTCACGCATGCGGGTGTCTACGACTCGCTGTTCATGCACCGCTGGCACGGCAGCCAGCGGCACCTGCTGCCGATTGTGCTGACGCACCTTGGCCCGCGCGATAACTGGTTTGGCCGTGGCAACGTCGCGGCATTCGACGCGATGAAGGCCGAGCGGCAGCGGCGCGGCGGCAGCTATGAGCACGAAAGGATTGGCCGATGAGATTCAGAATGCTCAAGGACCGCCACGTGGGTGAGACGTGTTGGATCGTCGGCACCGGACCGAGCCTAGACGCCATAGACCCGGACACGATCACCGGCCCGCGGATCTACCTGAATCGCGCGGCGTTCGTGCTGCCAGCCGAGCGATACATGACCTACTGGCTGGTGGCCGACGACGCATGGGGGCAGAAAATTGAAGGGCCGTGGAACGAGCACCTGCACCGCGTGATTAGCGGCGACGCGGCGACGATCCTGCTGGCCCGCGACCCGCTGCTGGTTCCGGGCGGCGCACACGCCAAGCCGCAGGACGGCCCGCACATTGCCCATTGGAAAAGCAGCCATACGCCACGGCAGGCACTTCGCTGCATGACGCGCGACGAGCTAGCAGACAGCGGCGAACTGTACTCGCACTGCGGGACCGCGGCACCGGCGATACATGCCGCGTGGCTGATGGGCTGCACGCGGGTAATCCTCGCGGGCATTGACGGCACAGACGGACACGCCAAATGCCTACAGCAGTACTACACCGCGAAGCCGACACGCGGCGGACTGGGCTACATGACATCACGCGGCGACGCCATCGAAACGGCCGAGGCGTTGCGGCTCGAAATTGACGACCGATCAAACATTCCAACGGAGCCACTACCACGATGAAAACCTTCAAGGACAAGACCGGCACGCAGTGGACCATCGACATCACCGTGACCACGATCAAGCGGGTGAAGTCGATGCTCGACATCGACCTGCTGACCGCCGCCGACGGCGAACTGATGCAGCGACTCGCCAGCGATGAGGTGCTGATGGTCGATCTGATTTACGCGATCTGCTACCCGCAATGCGAAGACCGAAGCGTGACAGACGAACAGTTCGGCGAGCTACTTGTCGGCGACAGCATCGACGCGGCTTACACGGCGTTCCTTGAGGAGCTTGCTGATTTTTTCCGCGACCCCGCCAAGCGGCGGGTGATGCGAACGCTGCTGGACAAGCAGAAGCTGATCGAGAAGCGACAGATGGAGATGCTGGAACAGAAGCTGGGCGACCCCCGGATAGACGCACTGATCGACAGCGAAGTGACGAAGGCTGGCGACGAGTTTACGAAGCGGCTGGCGTCGTTGGAGTCGACCCCGGACCTTTGACGCTGCGAGAGCTGATGCACATGGCCGAGGGTCGGCTGGAGCATCAGAGTCGCGGACTGTGGCAGGCCGTCGACCCGATACTGGTGATGCTGCACAACGTGAATTGCACGGCGAAAGGGCAGGCGTTGAAGTTCGGGCATTTCAATCCGTGGAATGCGAAAGTAAAATCAGTTGCCGAACCGTTGACGCCTGATGTTGTACCGGTGATTAAACAGGCGTTTGGGATCAAGTAAATGTCGCAGATCGCACGCATAGATTTTAGATTCTTCCTTGATCGTGAGTCCGTCGTCAAGGCGACAGAACGCGGCCAACGTCGTGCGCTGGCTAAGGGCGGCGGGTACGTCCGCACGACTGCACGACGAAGCGTCCGCAAGCGCAAGCGGAGTAGCGATCCCGGAAGCCCGCCAAGCAGCCACGAAGGCGGCTACAAGCGGTCTATTTTTTTCGCCTACGACCCGTCGAGTGAATCTGTGGTCATCGGACCTCGTGCTGACTTCGGCGGCAAAAACAGCAATGTGCCGGAGCTATTGGAGTTCGGCGGGCCTGCGACGGACTGGCGCACAGGCAAGGCGGTTACGTACACGGCGAGGCCGCACATGGGACCGGCACTTGAAGCCAGCGAGAGCAAGATTGCTCAATTCTGGCAGGATGAGGTGTACTAATGGCAGCACGTGAAATCAGAGCAGGTCGCGCGTTTGTCGAACTGACGCTGCGAGACAAGATCGAGCAAGGGCTGAGGCGTGCACAGAAGCGGCTTCAGACGTTCGGCGCGTCGCTGCGGGCTGTCGGCACGCAACTCGCAGCCGTCGGTACGGCGGGTCTTGTGGGATTTGCTGGCATGGTGGCGATCTTCGCCAAAACGGCAGACTCGCTGGATAAAATGTCGAAGCGAACAGGCGTCAGCGTCGAGGCGTTGAGCGAGCTTGGATTTGCGGCGGAGCAGTCGGGATCAAACCTTGCCGATGTGGAGCAGGTAGTCAAGCGGATGCAACGGTCACTGGTCGACGCGGAGGATGGCGGCAACGAGGCCGCCGACGCAATCAAGGCGATGGGACTGTCAGCGAAGGATCTGCTGAAGCTCAATCCAGAGGACCAACTGGCAGCGTTCGCCGACGCGCTGGCGGGCATTGAGGACCCGACGCGGCGATCGGCACTCGCACAGATCGCACTCGGCAAGTCTGCGACGAAACTGCTACCGCTGCTTAGTGGTGGCGCGGCGGGCATGAACGAACTTCGACAGCAGGCTCGCGACCTCGGTCTGACTGTTACGACCGCCGACGCGTCGCTTGGCGCAAAACTCACCGACACGATGAACGAACTGCGGAAGTCGGCTAAAGCGGTGGCGTTCGTCATCGGCGCGTCGCTTGCGCCGCTCGTCAACGGTCTGGCGAAACGCATAATCCCTATCGTCGCCGCAACCCGCAGATGGATCGACATCAACAGGGAAGTCATTAAAGCGATCTTCAAGGTGACAGCAATCGTCACTGCTGCTGGGGCGGCGCTAATCACGCTCGGCGTTCTGTTCGCCAGTGCCGGAGCCATCGTTGGCGGGCTGTCGTCGCTGCTCGGACTGGCTGCTGCGGCGTTCGTCGCGCTCAAGGGTGCGGTGCTGCTGCTAATCTCGCCAATCGGCATCGTCGTCGCTGCCATCGTCGCCATTGGCGCGTCACTGATTTACATCGTCGGCGTAGGCGACAAGGCGATTGGCTTTCTCGTGCAGCAGTTTCGTTCGCTGCGTGATGAGGTCGCTGAATCCTTCCGGGGCATCGCCGATGCGATTGCGTCGGGCGACTTGGCGCTCGCGGCAAAGATCGCATGGCTTACGCTGAAGCTGGCGATCGAGCGTGGCATGGGTGCGATATACACGCTTTACGCGAACTTCAAATCGCGGTTGGCCAAGATTGGCGTTGAGATTTTCTACGGCGGCGCGCAGATCGCGGCGGACGCATACGCATCCCTTTCGCGAGTCGTCGCTAATGCGTTCGCGAAGATTCGCGGGCTACACGTCAGCCTTGGCGCGTTCATGGGCAAGTGGTGGGCAAAGCGGACAGACGAAGCCATCACCGCCCAGGCCGACCAAATGAAAGCTATGGGGCGTGCTGCGGCCGAACGTGTCGCGGCGGCAAAGCGCGAGGAAGCCATCGCACGCGGGGCGAAGGAAGGATCCCAAGAACTATTCGACATCGAAGCCGACAAAGAGCAGGCGATCGCTCGGTCGCAGTCCGGAGCCGAGGAGTTCCGGCTGCGCGAAAGCGGCATCAACGCCAGCGGTTCGGACGCCGATGGCCAAGTCAAAACCGACCTTGCTCAGATCGAAGCCGAACGCAAGGCATCACTTGCTGGCATCGACGCAGACTTGGCTGAGCGATCGCGGTATCTGGAGGATTCGCTATCTCTGGCATTGCAGAACATTGCTGGCGACCTGGAAGACCAGGCCGGAGCAACCGCCGCAGCCATCGCCAAAGCCCGCGAGGAATGGGAGGCGGCCATCGAGCAGGCACGGCAGCAGCGAGCGACTCGTGATGCGGAAATCGCCAGCAGACCGCCTTTTGAATTTCCCGACTTTGGCGAAGCAAACCAACGCGCCGACAGCACGCGCGGCGCTTTCGATTCGGCTGCGGCGTTGCTGCTCGGCTCCGGATCGTCGGTCGACGAGCGAATCGCACGCGCGACAGAAAAGGCAAACGGGCAACTCGGCAGCGCCAACCAGTTGCTCCGCGACATTCAGCGTCAGCAGGGCAACGGGATCGCGTTCGCATAAGGAAGGTAAACCATGGCGATCACAGTCACAGAGCTATTTAAATCGCGGCGCGGGGCAAGCGGTGAGTCCGCATACACTGAAATATTGCTCATGGTGCTCGGTAGCGATGACGCGCTGGCGATGATCTCGGCGATGGAAGCGTGGGCCATCAGCAACATCGGCGCGACATTCAACAGCAACCCCATCGAGTCCGTTGAGCTTGGCGAGCAGCACGCGTCGGAGCACTGGCACGGCATGGTTCGATACAGCAGGCGTGCCGCGAACGTCGCCGCTGACGGTGATAGCACGTTCGAGTTCGACACCGGCGGCGGCACGCAAAACATCACCGCAGGCAACAGCGTGCAGTCGTACAACGGGCCCTACTCGCCGTTCGGTGCGGCTCCCGACTTCGGTGGCGGCATCAACGCCACGCTTGACGGTGCGGACGGCGTCGATGTCGAGTTCCCCGGCATGGAGTGGAGCGAGACGCATTACTTTGATGCGGCTGACATCGACGCGGCATTCAAGGCGAACATCTACGCGCTGACGAAAAAGGTGAACGACGCGACATTCAAAGGCTTCGCGGCCTACACCACACAGTTTCGTGGCGCTCGCGGCGGCGGCAAAATCGGGCAGGGCATCATCCCGATCACATTCGGATTCCGCTCGGCACCGAACCTGAGTAATGAGACAATCGCGGGCATCGTCGGCATAGATAAAAGGGCATGGGAGTATCTGTGGCTGTACTATCGGCGGCAGGAAGATGCGACGGCTAGCGCGGTCGTGCCTAAGCCGGTGGCGGCGTACGTCCATGAGATTCCCGGCTACGAACCCGCAGACTTTACCGACTTGGGGATTGGCGTATGACCACAGACCAAGGACCATTCCCGCGTGCGAACGCTGGCGACCCGCTACGCATTCCCGCGTCGGCGTGGAACCGCATCCGTGACGCGACGATCAAGGTCGAACGCGGCGGCAGCAACATCGGTAAGGTCAACGGCGACAGGACGAACCCGCGAGAGGTTATTGTCAAAAACGCGACCGTCACCGATCTCGATAGATATGACATCATGGGAGTCTCAATCCCGCTATTCGGACCCGACGTAAACCTGACCGAGTTCCAAACGAATCTATGTATGCAGGGCGTCGCGTGCGACGGCGAGGAACACATCGGCCGGTGGGCTGTCCTGATGGAGCCAATCGCAGCCGGGCAGATCGGCATGGCCATCATCAGCGGCGAAACTATCGCGATGATCGACGTGCTGGACGCAAACGATACGCACGTCGAATGCAATACCGACCCGAGCGACACAGGCAACTTCTACCGCCTTCAAAGCGGCACGACCGGCACGGCTCGTATTCTGTGGAAAGAGTCAGGCACAGGCAATGACAAGTGGGCGCTGATCCGCATCGGCGACGCGGCTGGCGGTGGCGACGCGGCAGGGTCGTCGCCGTTCCGCGTGAAGTCGATTCAGAATGACTACCTGACCTGCCGCACGTGGGACGGCACGACCGACGGCAGCACCGATGTCTACGTCGCCAAGCCGTTTCTGCTGCGTCACGCGCTGGCGAATTACTCGACGATCAGCTCGTTCACGACCGTCAATTCACAGCAGGCCACGGTGATCGCGATCGCCGACTCCGTGACCTACACCTGGCGGGTGGTGATGCCCTACGCCGTCAATGATGTGATCTGGGCCCACCGCACCACGCTAGGCGATGTGACCGTCAGCAGTCAGCCGGTGACCTGGGAAGATGATGCCAAGTGCCGCATCTGGGCGGTGCTGGAATGACGCAGGCCGCCATTTACAGCCCCACCGGAGCACCGTATCGCCATCCGTCCGGCGTGCTGGGTCGATCTCGCTACGCGAATCTCTGGGTGATCGAGCCGGGCAATCGCGTGCTCTGGTATAAAGCGATGCCCAGCCCGCCGCTCTCGATCGTCGCTGACGCTGCGGGCAACGTCATCGTCTGCTACTTCCCAGCGGAAGGCGGACCCTCAATCACCAAGTTCGACAGCGACGGTAATCATCAGTGGTCTGTAGCCCTGGGCGGAATCGACTATGTCACCGGGCCGCTCTCGGTCGACGCGTCAGGCAACATCTACAGCGTGATGGTCGATCAGGGCATCGGTAGGGACGTCATTAAATTCGCCGCAAACGGCACCGAGCTGTGGCGCGCCGCGATCTTTGAGGGCGCGACGCGGGTGTCGCCGAACAGCGGTTTTTACGACGCCACGCTCAACGAGTTTGTCGCGGGCGTTGGGCCTGGCGTCAGTTACGGCACAAAGAACACCTTTTACAGAGTCTCACCGGCAGGCGCACAGCTCGGCTCGTTCGGCTCGTTCGCCAGCGACAGCGGCTCAATCGGCTCGTTCGGCGTCCTCGGAATCGTCGGCGGCCATGAGGGTGGCAACTACTACACGTGGGAGCGAAAAGACACCGGCGTCGATGTCTACTGGCTGGCCAAGTGGTCGCCGCCATCGACCTCGCCCGACTGGCGCGTCCCATCGATCATCCAGCAATCACGCACACTCGGCGTATCGGGCACCTACATGTTCGTGGCCGACACCAGCGGCTCGCCCAACACGGTCAGGCGATACCTGCGGTCATCCGGCATTTTTGATGGCTCATTCGACGTCGGCACATTCACCAGCGGAAGTGTCGATTCGATCGGCCGCGTGTTGCTCGGGCGATACGCAGGCACAGCCGTCACCCGGCTCTCCGCCACAGGTGTGGCCGACTGGGCGTGGGGCACCAATCTAAGCACGGTCACCACCGCCGACGTGGGCACGGGGCGCGTCGCCTTGTCCGCGATCTACACACGGAGCTGGTCTTTCGAGGCGTAGCCGCCCGCGATAATCCCCATCTAATCCATCGGCCCCGCAGCCGGGCTGTACGTCCGCAGGAGCGTGCCCGCCGCACCGACCACCCGCACATCGGCCTTCATGCCCGATGCACCCCAGATCGCCAGCAGGTAGCCATTGCGGGCAGACTCGCGCAGATCGCCCCACGAATCCGGCACGGTACTGCCTAATGTGGATAACTAATTATCGCAATAGTCTGACTTGCCTCGGGCGATAGTCGTCGTATACTGGATGCAGGAACGAAGACACCCGAACACGGAGCACAACCATGACGACCATGACGACCATCAAACTGACCAGCCGATTCCAGACCATTATCACACGCGGCTACACCGCCACCGCCAGCCGGAACGAAAACCGTGCCGCTCACGGCGGGGTGTGCCACACGGAATGCCGACGCACTGCCAGCGGCGCGATTCTCGCCCGCAAGGTCAACAGCAACGGCATGCACACCGAGACCGGCGAGTCATACGTAATCAGCGAGGCCGAGTTCCAGCAGATGCTGGCCATCGCCTGACCCCCCAAAACGCGGCACTGCCTACAGGAGCAGGAACATGAAACACAGCGAATTCAACATCCTTAGCGACAGCCAGACTATTGAAATCGGAACACGACATCGGCACTCAATCAGGTTGTGCCGCCCAGTAACACGTCGCGAAGTGTATGCGGCACTGAAGCGCGTCGAGGGGGTCTCGCCGACCCGCGCAGCAGCTGCGGTAGCTAGGATCGCCACCGACGCACTGTCAGATGCGGGTCTCGACTGACCCGCACGCGACCGCCCCGCGGGGCGGGAGCGTCTGGGCCAGACATAAACAGCGGCGCAGCCGCAGGAGACTACGATGAACGCAGCAGAAACCTACGCCAGACACCGAGCCGACATCGACCGCATGATTGACTCCCTGCAGATGGAGCTCGAGAACAGCCACGCCATCGCCGCGACTGATGGTAAAAACTGGGATCGCGTCTACGAATTGAAATACGTCCGCGCACAGCTGATTGACGCTCTGGCGTTCATCAGCTGTAAAACCGAAGCCGGGATTGTCGACTACCTCTACGAATCGCGGTGCGACACCGCCACCGTAACCGTCGCCACCAACGGCGACCCCGGCCAGTCGGCTGACCCCGACGTGTACGAGCCGAACGCATGAGAGATTGCCGCGACGATACCGGCGTGTAGTATCGGTCAACCACATCTATATTGGAGTACCCCCGTGCCAATCCAAGTCAATGACCCCGAACTCGAAGCCGACATGACGGCTGCGGCACAGGCGATGACGATACCTACGACCAAGTCGGCGCTTATGCTGGGCATCGTGCGGACCGCACTCGACACCATGACGCCGGATCAGCTATATCAGTGGATGACCGCCGCGAAAACGAAGCCCGCTGTCCACTCGCAAAGGAAGCACGCACGATGACGCACCCACGAGATCATCGTTCCGCCTCGGCGTCGGCTATCGCTGGTGTCGAGGTTTATTCCCGCCGCCGATGTGGTGGCGGATCACTGCCCGATCCGGTGAGTGCCCAGACCGCCGCCGGATCGATTGATTCCCCCGCCCGGAGCCGACGTGCTCAGCCGCTGAGCGGAAGCCGTCGGGCCGGGTGGGGAACTTTGACCCCATGCCGGGCTTCCATCCCGGCTTGTGTTACCAGCGGCGCGGGTTTGTTGCCCGCGCCGCAATTGACAATCACACGGCGAACGTCGCCACCGATGCACCCAGCCACGCTTAGCGGCGCGGCTGGGGTTTAGACGCCTGCGTGTGCAGGCAAATTAACGTCTCGAAAGGACAACGATCATGGCAGACCGTCTCAACCAACTCCCGTTCCGTGACCAGATCAACATCAGCTACTTCGGCATCAACAAGATTAAGCAGGCAGTGACCTACTCTGGTGTCAATGCCTCCGCGTTCAACCAAGATTTTTCGTACTACGGCAACGCGAATGAAGACCGGATCATCGCCGATCTTCTTATTCCCGCACGCAACCAACTGGCTCGGGCGTTTATGGGCCTGACCGCATTCTGGAAAGAAAGCAACCCACTCATTTGGGGCGACTTTACCTTTTTGGACACCGTGCGTGCCCGCACCAATGAACGAGTGTCGAAGGATTTCGCAATCCGTTCGCTCACGTTCGGCAATCTCGGACCCATCTACTGCGATCAGTATTTCATGGGTGGCTTGACCGCATGGAACACCATGCACGCACAGTACAGCAACGTGCTGACATCGACAGTCGTCGACCCGATCGACCTTGCATTTGCCGACCTGAACACGGCATACGAGGCCGCTAAGCAGCACTGTCAGCAGATCATCGCCTCCTGACCTTTCTCCCCTCCATCCCGCATCCGCGAAAGCTGGTGCGGGGGTTTTATGGCAAGTAGATCAGATGGCAGAGCAGCGATCGCAGAAACCAAAGGAGCACGACCATGAAAATTGATCTTAGAGAGACGCCAGGCGAGGCCATCACGCAGCCGGGCGACCTGTGGACGCTCGGCGACCATCGCGTCATGTGTGGCGACTCGACGAACGCCGACGATGTGGCGATGCTGGTGAATGGCGAGAAGCCGGACTGTGCTTTACGTCGCCGCCGTACGGAAAGCAGCGTGACTACACGCCCGAGGGCGGCGTGGGCGGCGTGGGCGGCGCGTGAGGAGAATGCGACGGAGGCAGAGCGGGAATTGCAGATCGAAGACATGAAGACCGCCATCACAAGGCACAACTAAGGAGACCCTACCATGCAAAGCTACACAGTGGACGAAATGATGGCATTTAGGCCCCGCTACTCTCGTGAGCAGGTGGCCGACCTGTGGGCCGGGCGAGAACGACTTAGCCTGCTGGAGATTCTTGACCTGGACATCCCAGCCGCAGATCGGATTTGGGGGACGACCAGGAGCGGCGACCACCTGCCCGCATTCGCCGCAATGGTCGCAGCCAGGGCCGTGAGAAATCATTGCCTATCCTGCGGCATCCCTGTTGTAGAGACCTGGGCGGCAAAATGGTTGTCCGGGGCGGACAGGACAGCAGAGGCGGCGGCGTCGGCGTGGTGGGCGGAGGCGGCGGCGGAGGCGGCGGCGGAGGCGGGGTGTGTGTGGGAGGCGGCGGAGTGGGTGGCGGAGAATGCGGCGGAGGAGGATGAGAATGCGACGGAGGCAGAGCGGGAATTGCAGATCGAAGACATGAAGACCGCCATCGCAAGGCACAACTAAGGAGACACGGAACAATGACCAGCTACACAGTGGAAGAAATGATGCAATTTGATCCCTGTTACTCTCGTGAGCAGGTGGCCGACCTATGGGCCGGGCGGGAACGCCTGAGCCTGCTCGATCTGTTGGACCTGCCCATCCCTCCCGCATCCGCGAAAGCTGGTGCGGTGGTTTAAGCATCACAGCCACAGGAGAACACCAATGACTGAACGAGACGACCTAACCACAGAGCGAGACAATGCGGCGAAACGCATTGCGGCGATAGACGCCGAACTGCTGCAGATGTCATTGCCGGGCGGATGGACAAACACGAGCATAAAGCCGACGCTACTCAAGAACGTGCTGGCGTTGCCGGAGGGATGGGATCGCTACCACCTCTCGAGCCGAGCAAGCGTAATTATCGTGTATTGGGACGGTGTCGCGTGGCGACAACCCGGCAGCATGTCGCCCAGCGTCATCGCCTGGCGGGAAATCCCCGCAGAGTGGCTGAACAAAGCAAACCCCCAACGCGGCACAGCCGCAGGAGAACGATGATGAAACGGATCGAAGCAATCGCACGACTACGCGAATGGGCGGACGCGCTGGAAGGCGTGGACGACGACGCCGTCGAATTGGTCCCATATCTCTATGTGCATCACAGCGCAGCGGAGAACGTAGAGATATGGGGTGCGGCGCTCGAGGCTGTCGATCTGACGGGTGACTGTGAGAGCCTTTGGCTGTGCAATGCGGACCATTCCATAGTCATCTACACGCCCGCAGACTACACTCCGACCTCCGACCTCCTCGCCGGTCACGCCGTGCAGTTCGCCGCGATTGGGGGTCCATCATGAAAGTATCACCAGAAACAATCGCGGCGGTGAATGCGTGGCAAAACAAGCACGCTGCACCATTTTCCGACTGCAAAGACAAGCAGGTCCGCATTTGCGAACTCGACGCCGACGACGTCGCAGCCCTCCTTCACGCCCTTGCGAAGTGCGAGCCGGTGAAGGGGGTGGTGGAGGCGGCGAAGGACATGGAATCGCTGATAAGCGGCATTGACACACTGGCGGGACGAGCCAGCAAACCATCACCCAAGCTGGCCAGGCTCCGCGCCACGATTGCGGCGATCGGTGGTGAAGCATGACCCAAGACACCAAACCAGCACCCATAATCATCGACTGGAACGCCCCTAAAGGCGCGAGCGTGATGGACTTCACCGGCTGGCTGCACGAACACCTCAAGGCTCGCGTGCAGATTCGCCGCGACAAGGACGGCGAGATCGACGTGGCCCGCCAATGGATGCGTAGCCACAGCCTGGCCATCGACATCACCGACGCGGATGAGGTGGCGCACCGCGGCACGTTCTGGGTGCCGCTGCCGTGTCGCACTGCGAAGGGTGACGAGGACGTGGAGGACATCGCCGTGAACTATGAGCTGCAGATGTGTGCGCAGCTCGTTGCTGGCCGATGGATTGAGCGTTACGAAGTGGAGGTGGTGATATGAGCGAGCATACGGAAGAGCCGTGGTCTATCGGATATGGCGGACATGCTGACGACGACTACGCGGTCATCGTCAGCCCGCACGACGATAAGGCGATTTGCTCGATTGAGCCGTGGTTCTACAGCAAGCCCAACGCCGACCGCATCGTCGCCTGCGTCAACGCCTGCGCCGGTATCCCCGCAGCCGACCTATCCGCCAGCGTCTACCCTGCTGCGGTGGTGGAGCGGCTGGTGGAGGCTCTGCGGAACGTACACCTCCTCGCCAGCGACGACGCGGCGTGCGATCCGGACGAGGCGATCGAACACATTCGGCGCGCGTCCTTCGCCGCCATCTCCGAGGCCGAGCAATCGGCAATTACACCCACCGCAAAGGAGCCTAAGCAATGCCCATCACCTACGACCGAAACGGCGACGCAATACTGACCGACCCCGACGGCGAAACCACCCCGGTGATTCGCGGACAGGGCGACTACCAAGCGGCCTACCCCGAGCCGACCGAGGCACCGCCGCAGCCCGTGCAGTGCGTCGCGGACTTCATCGGCGCGATGGTCATCGTCATCATCGCTGGGCTGATGGCAGCGGCGGCGATGTGGCTGCTGGCGTGACCACCTACCGCTACCAATTCCGCCACCGCGACGGGGCAAGCCTCGCGGTGTGGGCGAGGACCGACGCCGCTGCGTGGGCTGTCGCGATGATGTTGTGGACGGGCGCGGGATTCAAGCTTGAGGAACGGATTGATGACAGCAAGCGATACACAGAATCAGTTAATGAGGCGGGACATACTGGCGACGATAGCGAGCCTGTCGCCGGAGTCGCCACAGGACGACGTGCTGGACGTGCTGCAGCGAATCGCAGCCGCCAAGCAGACCATCAAGGAGATGGAATTGCTGGCCAATGATGCAGCTATCCAGTGGATTGATGCCAATGGCGATTTGGTCGTCGGCGATGTCCGCTATTACGTCGGCGTCAACAAGACCACCAAGTGCGTGGACGTGCGGGCGACGATGGAGGCCGCACTTACGGCAACTGGCGGCGACGTCGATGCGATGACAGAGTTGCTGGGTAGCGGAGCATGGAAGCATGGAGCGTGCCGAAAGGTGCTGGATGCCGACGACTTCCATCGACTGTTTATTACCACAGAAAAATCGAACCTGAAATCCGACGAGCCAGAGCGAAGTCTACAGCGTGTGGACCAGCGGTTCGTCAAATAATTGCGATTACCCGGAGAATCGGGGTCGAGAGAGGAGTGATACGCAATGGCGATGACGTTTACGAAGGCAACGAAATCAAGGGCAAAGCTGCGGGCCGCAGTGTTCGGGCCAAGCGGGGCGGGGAAAACCTTTACATGCCTGCGAATCGCCAAGGGGCTAGGCGGTCGCATTGCGGTGATTGACACCGAGCGCGGCAGTGCGAGTAAGTACGGGGACCGCTTCGATTTTGACGTGATGGACCTCGACGAGAAATCCATCGGAAGCTACGTCGACGCCATCGTCGCGGCGGCTGGTGCCGGATACGAAGTGCTCATCATCGACAGCCTTAGCCATGCGTGGCAGGAATTGCTACAGGAAATCGACCGCATCGCAAAAGCCAAGTTTCGCGGCAACACATGGAGTGCGTGGAGTGAAGGCACCCCAAAGCAACGCAAGCTGGTGGACGCGATTCTCGACTTCCCCGGCCACGTTCTCGCCACCATGCGAAGCAAAACTGAGTGGGTGCAGGAAACGGACAGCAATGGCAAGTCCAAGCCGGTGCGTGTGGGCTTGTCGCCAGAGCAGGGGAAAGGCATTGAGTATGAGTTTGACCTGCTGCTTGAGCTGTCGGTGGACCATATCGGCAACGTGCTCAAAGACCGCACAGGAAAGTATCAAGACAAGTTGATTGAACTGCCTGGCGAGGACTTCGGAGCAGATCTTGCGGGGTGGCTATCGGACGGAAAGCCTGCCGCCGCGAGGCCAGTCAGCAAATCCGCAATCGCTGCCGCACTGAAAGAACGTGGCGTGAAGCCGGGACAAATGAAGACGCTGATGGCAGCATGGTGCGTAAACAACGGCGTCGATGAATACGATCAGGCTAACGCGGATATGCGTCAGTCATTGCTGGCGGACGTCCGCGAGGGTCGATTCCCCGAGAGTATCACGCAGCCTGATGGGTCGCCGTCAGCTATCGAACTACTCACCGAGCACGTCGCACAGCACAACGATTGCAGCGACGAAGCCGCACGCGGCGCCCTGTGCGACTACTGCCAGCGTTCTGGTATCGACCTCGACAATATGAGCAATGATGCGGTGGCACGGATTCGCGTAGCGATTGATGCTGACGAAGTGGGGGTGAAGTAATGCCGAATTTCAACAAAGTCATGCTGATGGGGTATCTCACAAGAGACTGCGAACTGCGATACCTCCCCAGCAACATGGCGGTGGTCAATCTCGGACTGGCTATCAACCGCCGCTGGAAGAATCAGGCTGGCGATTCGCAAGAGGAAACTACCTTCGTCGACGCGGAGGCGTTCGGCAAAACTGCCGAGGTGCTGAATAAGTACGTCAAGAAGGGGCAGCCCCTCTTCATCCAAGGCCGCCTGAAACTCGACCAGTGGCAAGACCGCGACGGCAAGAACCGCAGCAAGCTGAAGGTGGTCATTGAGTCGTTCGAGTTCCTGGCATTAAATGGCGACAACAGCCACGCCGACTCCACCGAACGCGACCAGCCACCCGACGAACACCGCAAGCCGGAACCGGCAGCGAAACCGACCGGGGCGGCGAGGCATGACCCGGTGGATGAGGATGACATCCCTTTTGACTGAGCCCCACGGTGAAAGCTGTGGGGCGAAACGAACCACCCCCGCACACGGTTGACGCCGCGTGTGGGGATTACCAACGCCCGGCGCGTAGCCGGTAACCTTAGGAGATGAACGTGACAACAGCAACGTACACGGCAGACCAACTAGACAGCCACATGCGCCGCGTGCTCAATGATGAACTATCCACCGCAACAGTCGCGTTGCGGTTCACCAGCCAATACGTCGGCGGACAACCGGCATCGGAACGAGGCATCCGCGCCTACGTCGAGCACCACATGCATTTAACGGGTGACGCGGCGGATCAGGCGGTAAAGCGGATTCAGGGTGAGGAGGTGCGCAAGGATGGCGAAGGCGACGAGCTTAAGGAAGTCGAGGTTTACGGGCTGAATATCATCCGCCGAAACGCGGACAATCAGGCGTGGGTCGGCACCTGGCAGGTGCGCGCGATGCTCAAGCAGTCTGCCTCGCGGCTGGGTCTGTTTGCAGCGAGAGGCAAGGTCGGCAGCAAAGGCGACATGTCGGAAATGATGGTGGTGAAGCCGCACGGCCCGAGCGACAAAGGCGCGATGCAGGAGATCGTGATTGTGGACGCGGCAGGCAAGCCGTTCTCCGAGAACATTCACGACAGATTCATGGGATCAGTGAGCACGCCGCAAGGCCGCAAGTCTATCGTGTGCGACTCGGAGATTGCGCCAGTTGGAAGCCAGCTACATATCACGGTTGAATGGCCTACCAAGCGGCTCAAGGCTGACGACATGGCGGCGGTTTTGGGCGCTGGTCAACGTATCGGACTCGGCAGCGTCAAGTCGATGGAGAAGGGACGGTTTGAGGTGGTCAGTATGACGGTCGAATAGCACGGCATGACGATACGCAACCTAACCACACATAGCGGCACTACTTGACGCTACACAGCGGCATGACGAAACCTCACGCAGCGGCACTACCTTGCGAAACCAAGCGGCAGAACACAGCAGAACGCAGCGGCACC
>Ga0222673_1000277_pt1 | contig 27497 bp, 22 predicted proteins | sample AntAcemetagen801_FD_179845 | JGI IMG/M metagenome (GOLD analysis project Ga0222673, IMG submission 179845) | Saline water microbial communities from Ace Lake, Antarctica - #801 | ecosystem: Environmental > Aquatic > Non-marine Saline and Alkaline > Saline | place: Antarctica: Ace Lake...
CGTTCTTTGAGCGCCTCAAGGACGACTTTGGTCTTAAAACTGTTGGTAAAGTTTCTTCTTTTTTGTTTCATAGTCAGCAAATTAACATTTTATTGTTTTGCTGTCCTATTTTTCTAGACCACTACAAAGACATGACATCGAAGCCGCCACCTGGTTCTCAGCACATTTGACTAAACATTATGATATCCCTGATGCGTCGATTGTCAGTTACAGTGAGGCCCTTTTAAATTCAAATTCTGTAATCTTTGGTGAGTGGCAAAAAATCCCGCTACAACTTCGTGAGAAAATCCAAAATATTCCTGCCGAAGGAGAAGGATTGCTTGAAATTGTTGAACTTGAACACCAAAGATCAAATCAACCTCCATTGATTACCAGACATTTAGTAGTTACAGGAAATGGGTTGGTTGGTTACAATCGTGCAGTCTATACATTACTCGATCTAAACCAATCTTCCTCAGCATATGGGAATTGGCTTCTTGTCCAAAATGCTGTCGCACCGTTTGAAATACCGCGCATACTGCGCCGTGAACGATTGCCCCTTGTTGACCCCGATCAAACTCCTGAAAGACTACAAGGAATTGGTGTACTGCAATCAGTACATAATTTTACCACTACAGATTTCGGTTTTATGCCAAATAATTTAGAATTTGTTTTGAGTGCCCGATACAAATCGGTATCCAGTCGTCAAAATGCCTTTCTGAATATCTACCTGAATAACATCCTTCTAACAAATGTACGGCTTGATAATAGTGGCCTATTACGCCTGTCTACAAACATTCGAGAAGATCTTATTCTTCCTTTCAATGAATTAACGGCTGAATTTGTATTCTACCCTGCTTCAGGAGAGTGCACTGGCTCTGTTGAAGATTTCTTTGCTCAAATTAATTTTCATGAATCGGGTTTTTTGGCAAGTGGTTTTTATCAACCTGAAATTCTATCTTTTTACCACTATGCAGCCCAGGCATATAGACAGGAAACAATTATCATTATTGATGACGAACTTACTTTTGACTTTATCGATGCAGCATCTTCTATAGTCAAACATTTGAATAGCAATCGGCGAACTATGATGGAAATCTACCCAAGGGTTCATTTCTCTTCATACTTTGACAATGAACCAATTCCAAGAGTGCCGATTATTGGGATAACAAAACAGGATTCACCACTTTTCAGTAAATTCAGTGCCAGAAATCTTATTACAAAATCTAATTCCAGAATTGTATCTGAAAATCTAAATCGGAATCTTTTTGAGCTTACTGATGATATCAATGTTGGTATTGCACAGGTTTTCTGGGAAAATAATCAGCCGACACTTCTTTTAAGTACTATGGGTCCAAATCCAGGAGCCGGACTGAAAGCAGTTACCCAAAATCTCCAGGAAGACTTTGGACGCCTCAATACAAATGTTTCCATAGCACATGATGATGAAAGTCACTTCTTTAACATTAATCAATATACGGCTATCGTTGAGGTAGAATCCAGCTTCGATGTACGCGGGTGGTTTTTACAATATGGTTATATCATTCTAATCATTATTCTGATATTAATAGTCATCATCTATCTCTTACTTAGAAAATATGTCCATGCTGCACGGGAACAGTTTGACTAATATCCCTTAATTTGTTGGATTAAATCATGAAGCTATTATTTCATTTTCTATTACTTATAATTTTTCTTTCCGGTTTGTCATCGACAGCCTCGGCCACCGGATTTCCTGCAGGAAAAAATAACACTACTTTAATCAACGGGCTATTTTACTATCATGCAAATGCATTTTGGGATATTAATCGAAATCTGAGCTATTATGATGAGGAAGGATATTATAATTCACTCACTTATCGTGTTTATGTTGAGCATGGCTTCTCAACAAATCTGACGGGTATCTTTTCTGCACCATATACATGTGGTTCATTTCAAAATCTATCTTTTGCTGAAAATCGATGCTCTTTTGGAGATATAGAAGCAGGGTTCGCATATCGTTTTTACTACCCCAAAGAAGATTTCATGCTTTCAGCCAAAGTTTTGTTTCTATACCCTGCTTACGATAGTTCAACTTCACCGGTACCCGGATTTGGATATACGGGAATAGAAGGATCCCTGATTGCCGCCGGCGGACTGCTTTTAGGTAATACAGGAGCTTTTTATCAGATTAGCGGAGGCTTTCGAAGCTATTTTGAGACTGATATATGGCAATGGATATACTCAGTTAATGCAGGAATGGGTTTAGCAAATAATCTGGAATTATTATTGGAACTGAGTGGCAGATGGTCAAATAGTGGTGAAGTTACATTTAATCCTCAAAATATATTCATTAACACAAACTTTGACTTTCATAAGGTTAGTGCAGGACTTCTATGGATGATTCGTCCGGCTTCGGTAGGTATTCTTGGTCAGGTATATCTTGATTACAGCGGGAGTCAGGTTGCTAAGGGAAGATCTGCAAGTCTTAGCCTCCTATTGATCCTATAATCTAAGATAACAGAAATGAAAAAACTGCTTTTTTCATCAATAGATCAGTTTTTATCTGAGAAGATGATCCTTGATAATGATCAAGTAAAGGAGGCTAGAGAGATATCAGAATATCACGACATCAGTTTCATCAAAGCTGCTTTCAATTTTGGATTTTTGGCCAGACCTCATTTTTCCAAAGTTATGCACGATTCCGGTTATCACTTTAAACCAATTAGAGATATCCCTTTTGATGAAAATCTGGTTAAATTATTTGATGTTCAATGGCTTAATAAGCGTCTTTTTGCACCCATCTGTATAGAAAATGGAGCAGTAACGGTCGCCGCCTGTGACCCGTTTGACCTTGAATCAATTAATCACATTGAAGAGGTTTGTAAGCTTCCGGTAAACATCTTGGTTGCTTCAGATTTAGATGTAATGTGGGTCATGCATAAAAATTATGGTAAAGAAAATGTAAGAAGAGCAGTCTATGAATTAGTTGACAAAGATAGAGAACGTTCAGCACTCGTCTCTTTTTCAGATTCTCAGATTCTGATCATCGCTATCACATTAGCAGTAATAATCTCATCCTTATTTCTTTGGCCGATAAATACAATTGTTGTACTGAATCTTATGATTACTGTTATTTTTTTCGGATCCGTTTTTTTTAAATTTTATCTGGCAATTGTTGGCGCTACGGTGGAAGTAAATCAAGTTGTCGAAAAAGATGAAGTTGAAGATCTTAAAGATAGTGAGCTCCCACTTTACACGATTCAGCTTCCTGTTTACAAAGAGAGCGAGGTTGTAAAAGCATTGGTCCGCAGACTAAAATTTCTCGATTATCCACGGCACCTACTCGATATCAAACTTTTGATTGAAGAGGATGATGATATGACACTTAATGCTATCAGAGAACTTGAAATACCTGCAATTTTCGAACCATTAATCATTCCGGATCACCAACCAAAAACCAAACCTAAAGCCTGTAACTATGGCTTATACTATACATCCGCAGAATACCTAACTATCTATGATGCAGAAGATATTCCTGATTCTGATCAGCTAAAAAAAGCCGTTGCTCTATTCAGAAAATTATCAGACGACCATGTTATCATCCAATGCAGCTTAAATTATTTCAATAAGAATGAGAACTTTCTGACCAAAATGTTTACTCTGGAATATTCAACTTGGTTTGATTATATGCTACCAGGACTCGATAAATTACAAATCCCAATTCCCTTAGGTGGAACCAGTAACCATTTTAAATATGATATTCTAATGGAGCTAGGCGGGTGGGACCCTTTTAATGTGACCGAAGATGCTGATCTTGGTATTCGTACATATGCAAAAGGATATAGGGTTGGGGTCCTTGATTCAACTACATTCGAAGAAGCAAATAAAGACCCTGGAAATTGGATTCGTCAGCGTTCTCGATGGATAAAAGGGTATATGCAAACATGGTTGGTACATATGCGTCACCCGATTGAACTTACTCGTACCATTGGATGGAAAGGATTTTTGGGTTTTCAACTCTTTATTGGGGGTACATTTATGACATTCCTCCTATACCCTATTCTTCTCTTCCTTTTTTTAATCTATCTGATATTTCAACCCGAAGTTTACAATCAGTTTTTCCCCGAATATATATTGGGTGTCGCACTTGTAAATCTGCTTCTTGGAAATGCACTTATCATATATATTACCATGATGTCTGTTTACAAACGTAAATACTTTGAGTTAATTCCCTATGCAATATTAAATCCTATCTACTGGTTATTTCACTCTGTTGCAGCTTATAAAGGCTTGTGGCAATTGATAACCAAACCATTCTACTGGGAAAAAACTACTCATGGCATTACTGATATCAACACAGAAAAAAAATGAGAAACTCAAGTTCATTAGCCTGGTTTTTTTCTGTTCTCCTGTTTCTCTGGTTAATATGGGTTGCCTGGATACTGAGACAAGCTGATTTTCATACGTTAGAATCACTTTTTTATACTACAAAAGCGCTTATTGTTTACGAAGGTTATTTTCCAAAACTGCCAACAGTCGGGATCACTTACCCATTAATTCCTTTTCAAGCCGTACTTCTATTGTTTCCAATAGCAGGCGCTTTTTCACCAGTTATTGCTTCTTCTTTGGGAATTACTGTGATTTTCAGATATCTATGGCATCTTGGTCATAAGTCTGAAGTACATATTCTTTTCTATTTCTCAATATTACTCCTCTTCTTTCTCAATCCTTCAATTATCTATTTGGCAGTTTCAGGTGGATCCTATTACATGTTGATTCTCGCTACTATTGCGCTATTACATCATTTGTTAAATTATGTTGACAGTGCCAGTACTTACAATATTGCAATGGCCGGAATTTTTTATACAAGTTTGATATTTGTTGATTTCATTTTCATTTGGCTGTTCTTATTTTTTCTGCCTGTTATATTAATAATTACAAGTAGAAATATTGCTGATAAGAATATTTCAAATCAATATGGAATAAAAGCTCTTTTTCAGGAAAATCGCCTACAATCATTCTTTATTGGAAAATCAATTTCCTCGGCATTTATGTTCACCATTTTGCCAGGAGCCTCTTTCCTCCTTTACCTGTTTTTTAACCATCTTTTTACGAATCATTTTTTTGATTTCTTAGATAATGCAAATTATAACTACAGGGTGATTGAATACAATTCAATTATTACAGTATCTGAAACGCAACAAGAATTCTTTTTTCTTGGCAGTTTTAATGATTTCTTTATTTCTATTATTTTATTGGCCCCTTTCTTATTCTTTTTAATCTTTCTTTCAGTCCGTGAACCTCTCAAACTTTATATCCTTTTTATACCTGCCTTTATCATATTTTTTGACCTGATTAAAGAGAACGTACCTCAAATAACAAGCAATTTCTATCAACTTTTGATCATTATTTCACTGTTTGGAATCTTAAGAATTAAAAACATTTCAATCCCAAAATGGTTTACCGGTGTATCGATTGCAATAATGACACTCCTGACTGTTTGGTTCAACCATCAATATTTTCTGTATGAATCAAACCGTTATGAAAGTGAAGCTTATACTGAAATCATAGAACGACTCCCGGATTCTATTAATGCAATCTTGATTGGGAATAGAGATGACTCAAATCAATTTTTAAGTGAGGACTCCCCTTATAGGGTCCTAAGCAGATCCAGGAATTTAGATGTTAATAGTTCAGATGAATCTCAATCCTATATCTTTGAAAATGAAGACAGTAGCTCAGAACCGACCAATAGTTCAATAGATAATCAAACAACATTACGCGGCATTACATTAAGAAACTACTCCTTTGATTTCCGCTTTGATTCACGTATTGATGGTTATACAGACAGAACCAACTTGTCTAAAGTAGAATATGTTGGCAATAATCCTGATCTCCAAACTGCCCTCTTTTTAAGACAAATTACTTCAAGCTCAACCCGCGTTCTCATAGACGATGCAACTTCATATGCAATTGTTGCTCTTCATGGTCGTATTCGTGATTTTATTTTACCCTATGAAAATGACTATGTAACTTTTTTATCAAATCCTGAAGAGTATGCTGAGTTTATACTGATTCCTTCACGAGAAAATCCTCGTCAAAATTTTGATATGGTTTATAATCTGGCACCTGCTCTTGGCAATCCGGATATTCCATACAGAATTCTCTTTGATAATGGAGTATGGATGGTTCTGGAAACTGTTAATGTTGTCAAACTGGCAAATGAGACTGAACCATTACTATTTACCCCGAATTTACTACCTCAAGAGCCTTTTCATTCAGTGGTTTTGGCAACTCACGATCAATCTCTATTTGCTCAAAGAAATCTCAGAAGGCTACGAACACAATATCAAAATCTACACCTTATTCCCGTCATTGCAGAAGCAGATGGATTTCAGTGGTTTCGATGGAAAATTGCAGCTGGAAGATTCTCAGAAGTTGCCTCAGCTATAGTTTGGAGATTTGACCAATTGCCAGACAGAGATTATCAATATCACTTTCATTCGAGTATAGATCCCCAACTTTTTCAACCATTAAATGATTATAACGCTGATGAACAAACCTGGAGTCTGATGTTTGGCCGGTTCAGCAGAGAAGAAGATGCACTGATGATTATGAAGCTTTGGGAAGATTTTGGAGTCGACAATCTTCGAATAAATCAAGAGGGTGCTGAGTATATACTTCTTACCGGATTCTATAATGATTTTACAGCTGCTGAACTGATTGCAGAATATCTGACTTTATTGACTTATCAACGAGTCTCTGTTTATGAAATTTTATCCGATTCATCCATCCTCTCTTCTGCTGATTAATAACATCTGCAAAGCCTCACTTTATTCTTCCAAAAGGCATCTACTTAAATTTTTCCTAATTTACCTGATATTAATTATTAATACGAAGCATTGTATTCCCAAAAGCTTGAATATCTTGAGGGAGATCATGTAGTCTGCGCGATGTGTAATCAACATTATTTTCGAGATATCTTATGATGTCAGACATCCGTGTATTCCTCTTCTTTATCGCATCTGCAAGATAGTAATTGAAAATATGATGTCGTTGATTCTGGAATCCGGAAGAAGCATAAATTGAGGATTTCTGCCCCGGTCGATTACTAAATAATAAAACCGAATTGGGCAATCTTCTGGTTAACTCATTGGCTGTTTCAACTAATACCTGAACGGTACCCAATCTACTCTGAGTAGAATCTGTTATACCTTCACTAAACTCAAGATCAGCAAATAAAAATAGGGCCCTGGGATTCATCTCCACAAATTTTTGGAAAATGGTTGATGAAATGACCGGTGAACTCATTTCATCATCAATATTTTGAAGGCGAATACCACCCTCTCCGGATTGAAATGCATAACCGGACAAGTACACAAATAGAGAGGCTGTACTATCTATTGATGCAAACCTATCGAGCTCCTCTATCCACTCGCCGGATGCATCCAGTTCAATTGTAGTGATCTGATTTGACTGCATCTGAAGAGCGGATCTCATATAAAAAGAGAACAGCTCATGATCCCTTTCTAAATATTGCCTGGGATCTAAATCGGCTGAAATTCCATTTGTAAGGATAATAGCCCTGTCGTTCGGGTTATTCTGCTTTAAAATTGGAACACTATTCTCTACGTCAATATCTCCAAATGGAACCTCTTCAAATTCGAATACATTTATTGCGCCTGAATTATCCTCTGATTTCCAAATTTTCTCCCCTGAATTTTTCCGAACAAAAACCTCAGACCCTCCAAATTGCACCCTGAACCAATCGTCCATCTCTGCAAGAAATCGTAATGCACTACCCTGTCCAACCTCTGTAATAATGTTGAAATCATTAATCAATGGAACACTTCTTAAAACTGCCACAGGGTCCGTTATAGAGATATGTGGTTCCAAAAAAGAGGCTAAATTAATTTCATGATTGGCAGATTCTCCATTATATGTGAGAATGATATCAATTTTTGAATTTTCATCAATCTCATCACTTAGCAGGGATATAACCGGTGTTAGGTTAATGTCTAATCGATCATTAGTAAGTTCTAACCCCGATTCTGATAAAACAGTATCCTCCTCAAAATGGATCTGCAAATCCACATCCATTTGGACATTTCGATTTTCATTTGCAAGAGTATCACTCAGTACAACAAATCCACTCTGCCTCATAAGTTGTTTTTCACCTGTAAAAATAGGTTCTCCCACCGGTTTCATATTGGTAACAGAAACAATACCTATTAATCCGGCTGCTAAATTCAGCATTATTTTTTGATTTTTCCCTATTGACGATGATACAAATGATGTATTTGCTGCCAATAAAGTAAACAGAGTTGCACTCAATCCTAACGTAAAAAACCCCCATCTGGGTCTATATTGCTGGACAGATCTCTCCATTTCAATTTTTTGAATATACTCCTTATCAACAATTTGATATGCAGAAAAAGTAATAACTGGATTAGAATACGTTGGCTCACTCTCGATTAGCAGTACATTTCTTTCACTGACAACAGTGGATTCAACATCAGGATCTATCGCTGCTTCATTCGTAATAGTCCATCTACTCGACGTGCATGAAATTCCATGCATACAAACCATCAAAAGCAATAGAACTGTTATACGAAAACTCATAGAGTTGGATTATAATGATATCACTGCGCCAAAACCAAAAAGATGCCTAAATTTAAATGCTTTCTCACCAGTCGGATCTGATAACCAAAACGGAATATCATATCGTAACACAAAACCTCTCTCCTTGCCACGATAATCAGGGATATTTAATGACAATGAGAAACCGGTGCCTGCATTTGAAAAGGAACCCGTTTGTTCCTGATCAATCAATTCCAACGATCTACCCGTATCATAAAACAGATACGATCGAAAACTCATAAACTCAGAGGCGTAAGGAATATCGTTGAAAAGTGTAATTATTGGATTCCAGTAATCCAATTCCAAATTAAGTGAAGCGATACTGTTAAATAGCAATGGAGAAGGCCCCTCAGCAATACAGATATCATTGGTTGCAAGTCCAAAACCGCAAGCACCCTGAAATGATTCAATATCTCCGGAAGTGTAACCGCGAACATTCGCACCACCGGCAACTTGAAAATGGCCACTCTCCATCCATGATTGCGGTATAGTTCCTTTTGCACGGGTAACACCACTTTTCATCCATTCTATGGCAGGACTGCTACTTCTTGAATGAAGATACTCAGGTGCACTGTTTGCTGTTGCCAATCCGGTATAAATGCGAACCTGAATACCCCAATAATCATTAAATTTGATATTTTGAATACCGGAAAAACCGAACATTGAATAAAAATTATTCAAATATTGAAAACTTGCACCCGCTTTTAATTGATACCAACCGAATTTATTATCATCCCGGAGTTCTGCTGATAATGAAGTTAATACTTTACTCTCCTCACCCCATAAATGTTCAAATGCAGTGTATTCACTGTTAAAACGTTTCTCAAATGAATTGTAGACTCTTATTTCACGATAACGTCTACCATCAAATCCCTGCTGCCATCGTTTGTTAAATGCTAACCCATGATTATGGTAACCGGTTCGAATGGAACTGATCAGCTCAATATTAGCTTCGCTGCCAAATTCCGACCAGGATGGGATCGGTTCCGTATACCCAATATAGTATGAGACCGGATTTTCCGGAAACCAAAGTCCAAGCCATATACCGGCATCCAAACGATGTGGGCCATCCTCAAAAGTACCCGGTACCTGACCTTTGAAATTTAAACCAACTCGAATTCCATCAACTGTATTGTACCATAGATCCGGAGATGTTATCACTTCATAACCCTCGGTCTGAGCCAATGCATTATTTGCCCTGAGACCTGTTATCAGGATCAGTAGAATCAGCGTTAAGAAATAGGTACGTGCCAATCTTTTAGGATTTGATTGGAGGTTATTAAAGAATCTGTTAGTCTTAATAGACGACGCTGTTCAGGCCAAAATATTTTATCAATAGCTTCATCTAATGAAAACCATGAATAATCTGAATGTTCTGAATTCAGGATTACCGGACTTTTATCATCAAGTTCGGCTGCAAATGCCGGTATATGTAAAATTAAATCTGTTTGATGTTCATAAAATGAATTTGTGGAAGGTATTGTCCACATTTTTAAAGGTTTAAGAGATGTCTCTTCAGACAGCTCTCTAAGAGCTGCTTTCCAATAGCTCTCACCTTTTTTCACTTTACCACCCACCATTCTCCATTGCCCGTCATAAATATGTCCTGAAGCTCTTTTAAACAGTAAATAGAAAATCTCTTTACCCTCAACTTTATAAGGATATAGATCTATGAGTCTCTTTTCAGCCACTTTTGGATACCTGTTCCTTGAAATATTCCATCGTCTTTAAAAGACCTTCTCTCCGGTTTGTCTTGGGCTCCCAGTTTAGCACTCTTCTGGCTTTAGAAATATCGGGTTGCCTGATTTTTGGGTCATCAGCCGGTAATTCCTTGAACATAATATCACTTTTACTTCCGGTGATTTCGATGATCTCCTTTGCAAAATCCAAAATTGAGATCTCTTCCGGATTTCCAATATTTACCGGTTCATTTTCATCACTCCTTGAGAGTCTGTATATCCCCTCTACCAAATCATCGACATAAGTAAATGAACGTGTTTGTGATCCATCCCCAAAAACAGAAATTGGTTCATTTTTAAATGCCTGTCTAAAAAAAGTGGGCAGGGCTCTACCATCTTTTAATCTCATTCGAGATCCGTAAGTGTTAAAAATCCTGACAATTCTGGTTTCAATTCCATGATACCGCTGATATGCCATTGTCATCGCTTCAGCAAATCGTTTGGCCTCATCATAAACACCTCGATAACCGGTTGGATTTACATTCCCCCAATAGGTCTCTTTTTGCGGATGTTCGAGGGGGTCACCATATACTTCACTGGTTGATGCTAACAGATAGCGGGCTTTTTTAGCTCTTGCTAAACCTAAAGTCTTATGTGTTCCTAATGAACCCACTTTTAAGGTTTGAATTGGCATTTCAAGGTAATCGATAGGGGATGCAGGGGATGCAAAATGAAGAATTAGATCCAAATCACCATCTAAATCAATGTAGTTGGTCACATCAAACTCTATAAAACGAAAGCGTTCTTGATTTACTAGATGTTCAATATTCTGATATGAACCCGTTATCAAATTGTCCATGCAGACGACATCCCAACCCTCTTTATGATATCGATCACACAGATGTGACCCTAAAAAACCTGCCCCGCCGGTAATGAGTATCCTTTTTGCCAAATTAATTTGAATTATATTTTAGTATTTGATAACTGAAATCACCTTATCGACTTTTACTACAAATTTATAGTAGGCCTTCCTACACTGATATATGTAAGACCGGACTCAGACGCTCGTTTTAAATCATATAAATTACGCCCATCAAAAATAACAGGGCTTTTCATCACCGATGATAATCGATCTAAACTAGGTCTTCTGAATTCATTCCACTCCGTGCATATGACCAGGGCATCTACCCCTTCGATTACTGAATCCCGGTCATCCATAAATTCAATGGATGAAAGAGTCTCTTTGTCAATAGCCGCTTTAAACGTATCAATGGCCTCCGGATCGTAAGCTCGCATCTTAACACCCAACTTAGCTAACTCTTTTGTGATATAAAGTGACGGCGCTTCACGGATATCATCTGTTTCAGGCTTAAATGAAAGCCCCCAAATGCCAACCGTTAATCCATCTAATTTCCCTTTATAAAACTCTTTCATTTTTTCAACAATCGATGTCTTCTGCAACTCATTCACCTTCATAACAGAATCCAGGATTTTAAAATCATATCCATATTCACCGGCTGTATGATGAATCGCCTGTACATCTTTGGGAAAACAACTGCCACCATATCCAATACCCGCAAATAAGAATCTTTTGCCGATTCTTGAATCAGAACCAATACCGGAACGAACATTATCCACATCTGCACCCACTCTTTCACAGATATTTGCAATCTCATTCATAAATGTAATCTTTGTAGCCAACATCGCATTCGCAGCATATTTGGTTAATTCTGAACTGCGTTCATCCATGATAATGATTGGGTTACCACTTCTTACAAATGGTTCATAAAGCTCCCTCATTAATTCTGCAGCGCGTTGGCTTCTGGTTCCTATAACCACCCTTTCAGGCTTCATAAAATCTTCAACTGCTGCACCTTCTCTTAGAAACTCAGGGTTTGATACAACATCAAACTCATGATCTGTTTTAGCTGAAATTTTTTCATGAACCTTATCTGCAGTGCCAACAGGAACGGTACTTTTGTTTACTATGACACGATATCCGGGATATTTATTAAAGAGATCTCCTAATTCATCAGCAACATTAAGTACAAAACTTAAATCTGCTTGTCCATTAGCACCCGGTGGTGTTGGCAAGCATAAAAAAAGGATCTCACTCTCTTGAAACGTTTTATCCAGATCTGTTGTAAATGAGAGCCTTTTTTCTCTAATCGATCGATCGAATACATGATTTAATCCGGGTTCATATATGGGAACTTTTCCCCCTTTCATCTGCTCCACTTTATTTGCATCAATATCAACACAGGTAACTTGATTTCCACTGTCCGCGAAACAAGTACCCGTCACAAGTCCAACATATCCGGTTCCAATAACTCCGATCTTCATCTGTCTTATCTTTCTATTTTTAAAATTTCTAATTCTAAATCACCGGCGGGTACGTTTACATTCACTACATCACCGACTTCTTTACCAAGAATACCACTACCTATCGGTGAATCGATTGAGATCTTACCTAACTTAAAATCTGCTTCATCTTTAGAGACTAATGTATATTTCATCTCTTTATTTACCTTTCTATTGAGAATGGTAACCGTTGACAATACATAGGCTTTGGAAGAATCAATTTCTCTGTCGTCTATGATTGTTGCAGTTGCTAATGTATTATCCAGTTCTGCAATTTTCTTTTCCAGATGACCCTGAGCCTCTTTTGCAGCATCATACTCTGCATTCTCACTCAAATCTCCTTTGGATCTGGCTTCAGCAATTTCATTTGCAATCTCTCTTCTGCCGCGAATCTTTAAATCTTTTAATTCATTCTCCAGACGCTCATAACCCTCCTTAGAAAGATAGTTTTTTTTCATAACGAATATTTATTCAACGTTTATAAATAGAAATAGCAGTCTTACAACTGCTATCCAAGCTCTATTTTTTAATTTATTCTTAGAAGGGTAAAAATATGATGATCTGCACTGTTTCCCAACCTTTTTTTATTATTCAGGTTTGGTACCATAATCCCAATAATCTGCAAGCTTTCCGTTTTCTATACGTACCATATCGAACCGGGATGTTGTGGAGGTTTCTCCCGGATCAAACGGGCTGTATATTCTCTTTTAAATACACATACAACCCTATCATTTACTGCCATCATGTATACTAAATCATCAATCGTATCCTTAACCGTATTAGTTTACTATGTTATTTATACTTCAGAACTCTTGCATCATTGACTACCCTATTCCAAAAAATGAGTATGGATTTTTTCCAAGACCCTGAGTTGATCTAAAGAGGGTACTTCTTTCAGTTCTATCTCTCTATCTAAATAGAGTGTCTCGTAGCTTTCAGAACTGAATGACTTCCATTGAGGCAAACCCTCACCATTCGGATCTCCATTCTTGGCAAAATTTATCCAATAGTCAGACATCCGGTCAGCTAACTCCAGATCAACCTCTTCCCATGGACGCTCGTCACCCATGTGTAGATTATTTAATGTATATGGAACTTCAGCAGTATGAAAAGCTCCAAATGGTTCCTGATTCTCCCCATAAGGCACTTTTCTGGTGAAATGGTACATAAAAACATCTGATGACCCTTTCTCATTCTGACTATTTGCCCACATCCACGCTTGCAGACCAAATGTTTGTAAACTTCCCAATTCAAACTGAGACTCTGCCGCAATGGAGTCATTATCAGCAGGAAATTCTGCTAAAAATTCCTCTGCAAATTCACCATACCTTTCAGCTACTGTTTGCTGAAATTGTTCGGCACTCTGAATACCACCGAAAAAATTCCCTTCATCCCGGTTCCAGCCTAAAATAATGGGGACATCATTGAATTCCCCATTTTGATACAGTTCAAGGATTGGCGCTGATAACACATACCCATCAATGATAGGTGCAAATCGTCGTTGTACTGTCAATAATTCATCAGCAGGCACATTTCTGAGTTCTGAAATACTCTCTTTGTTCAATAGTAATTCAACCTCAGATCCTGATAATTCTGCTCGTGACAAATTATTATTTCGTGCTAATTCATTGGTGGGCAACATAGCCCCTCCACTCTCAGCAATTGCACGATGAAACAGGCCTTCTGCAAGTAAAGACGCTACCAGATAGTGCACACTGAATGCTCCGGCTGATTGACCCGCAATGGTTACATTATCGGGATCCCCACCAAATTGAGAAATATGTTTTTGAACCCATTTCAACGCCTCTATTTGATCTAACAGCCCATAATTTCCTGAAAATTGCTCTGCAGATTCTTGAGTAAGTTCAGGGTGAGCCATAAAACCAAAAATGCCGACACGATAATTAATTGTGACAAATACCACCCCTTTTGACGCCATCGCTGCACCATCATAAACAGGAACCGATCCAGATCCACTGGAGAATCCTCCACCATGAATGAATACCATGACAGGTCTCTTTTCATCTACTTCACCTGATTTAGTCCAGATATTTAATGTGAGGCAATCTTCACTCATGTTACCGGCTGGTGCAATAAACTCTTGAGTCCACATTGAAAATGGAATGGGCTCTTGCTGCATACATATTGAGCCGAATTCCGACCCATCTATTACACCCAAGTGTTCTACTATCGGTTTGGGTTCCTGCCATCGAAGTGAGTCAATCGGTGGCTCAGCAAAAGGCACACCTTTGAAAGAATAGGTGTCTGATTCACTATCATATTGACCCTGAATCGTTGCTAATTCTGTTTGGACGGTTTCCTCAATATTCTGACTATCACAAGCCAGAAAAAATAAGAGTGGTAGAATGACAGTGATAATTGGTTTCATTTTCATTATAATCGAGTTCATTTATAGTCAGGAAAAGTTTTTAATAGATATTCGATTTCAATATATCATTTATAGTTCTTATTGTTACATATTGTAACTATAATAATCTAATCTGACCGTCCTCACAAATTCAACTATTCAAGTTACCTTTTTTAACTATTTTCTAAGTGATATGAGTAAAGATAAAATATTAAATCCCGAAAATGATAAATGGAATCAATTCCTGCCCGGGATATCGGTCGATTGCGTGATTTTCGGTTATCATAATGAAGAGCTTAAAATCTTGATTCTCGAATACAAAAAAACCGGTCTTTTTGCGCTCCCCGGCGGTTTTATTAAGCATGACGAGGATGTAGACACAGCGGCCAAAAGAGTTTTAAAAGAGAGAACCGATCTGTCCGACATATATCTCAAACAATTTCGGACGTTTGGAAGTCTTGAACGATTCGATCCAGAACCATTGCGAACGATACTCTCCAAAACCGACCAAGAATTTACGGAAAACCACTTTCTATTGACGAGATTCATCTCAGTCAGCTATTATGCTCTGATAAATTTCAAAAAAGCAGCCCCGATTCCAGATGCTCTTTCAGATAGTTGTCGATGGTACGACGTGGATGAGCTTCCTCCACTCATGCTTGATCATACCCACATTTTTGAAGTGGCTCTCTCTCATCTAAGGGAAAACATTGATCAAAATGTAGTCGGTTTAAATCTACTGACGAACAAATTCACAATGAGAGACCTTCAAAATCTGTACGAAACAATTCTCAGTAAAAAATTAAATCGAACCGGATTTCACAGAAAAATGATGCTCTCAGGCCGCTTGAAACGAATTGGCAAGAAACCAACCGGCGGCGCTCACAGAGCTCCATACCTCTATCAGTTTCAATTGTAAAAAGATACATTCACCATACTTAATGATGAAATTCTATGTCAAGTTTTAGAGTTTAACGGTAGAAAGAGAACTTCATTTAAATACATTCACTCATTTTGATATCTAAATTAATACCCATTTTCATCATCTTCGGCTTAATTCAGTTTGAATCAGATACTCCGGTTAATGATAAACCTCTGACAGATATCTTTGAGATTGGCACCGTCCAAAGTTTAATCATACATAAAAATGGAGCGTCAATTGCAGAACATTATCGTGGCACAATGCATGGCGAGAGAACGGTAAATATCAAATCAGCCTCAAAAAGCGTCTTATCCCTTTTGATTGGAATCGCCATTGATCAAAACTTTATTGATGGAACGGATCAAACAATCGATATCTATTTCCCTGATTATTTTGAAGAAAATCCGGACCCAATTAAATCATCCCTCACCATTCAAGATCTACTCACTATGAGGACAGGACTGGAAACCACCAGTTTCAGGAATTACGGTCGATGGGCTCTGAGTAGCAGTTGGATCCATTTCGCTCTGAATCAACCTATTGTTGATGAACCGGGTGGCAATATGATTTACAGTACAGGTACTTCTCACTTGCTGTCAGTAATACTGACTCGAGCTACCGGTATGAGCACTCTCGCATTCGCAAATCGATATCTTTTCAACCCATTGGATATTCAGGTAGGCGGATGGGATCGCGGCCCGGAGGGTTATTATATGGGAGGTAATAATATGGCATTAAGCCCAAAAGCCTTGGTAAAGATTGGTGAACTCATGATGAATATGGGCAGCTATAACGGCGAAACAATCGTGTCAAAAGAGTGGATCATGGAATCAATTCAGGTTTATACCCGAAGCAACTTTAATCCATATGACTACGGCTACATGTGGTGGAGCCGAGAAATATCTGAACATAAAGTCTATTTTGCATGGGGAAATGGCGGCCAGTATATCATGATCCTTCCGGAATTGGATGCTGTATTATCTATCACCTCTTCTCTCAGTTCAAATGGCTCACGCAGATACCAGCAGGAGATATTTCAGTTTTTAGGAGATGTGTTGATACCTTTTATAGAGTCTCACGATTCCTGATTGCACTTTATTTAAAGATTTCACCTATTTAGATATCCCGTACTCCCCGAAAACCTACATGAAAGAGTGCATTATCAGGCGGAGTATGACTTCTGGATGAAACTCGATAACCATGACAGTATGAAACATGACACATAAAGGATCCTCCCTTCAATACCTTTTCGCTCTGTGGTGTCGGATTAAACGGTTCATCTCGTAACGTATACGACCGATACCAATCCTCAGTCCACTCCCAAACATTTCCACCCATATCCGTAAGACCTAACTCCGTCACATTAAAATCCCCCACCGGCGACGTCTGCAAGTACCCATCTTCAGCTATATTCTCAATCGGGAAAACACCATTCCAGGTATTTGCCTGATACACTCCATCATCAATCAAACTCTCTCCCCATGAGTAAAGTTCATTTCGATTATCCCCCCCTTTGGCGGCATGTTCCCACTCCACTTCTGTAGGTAATCGTTTTCCTGCCCACTCAAGATAGGAATTAGCATCCTTCCACGATACCATTCGGACGGGATGATTGTCAATTGCAGGCTCCTCACCAAGTCCATTGGGATATTCCCATGTAACCCCATCCACCAATGTCCATTCACCCCGATCAAAATCAAAAACGACTCCATTTCCAAACGTTTCAGCCTCGGATACATAACCGGTCCCTTCAACAAATTCCCTGAATTGATTCACTGTAACCAAATTTTTATCCATCAAAAATGGAGAAACTCGTACCTCAAACAATGGCCTCTCATTGGGAAGACCATTTTGAGAACCAATAGTCGTGGTGCCACCCTGTACAAACACCATCTCATCCGGAATTTCGATTGAACTTGGGTCAATTTCTCTCTCAAAATCACATCCAGCGAATGTAATGAATAAAGAAAGTAGTCCTAAAATAAGTGTTCGTTTGTTATTCATAACTGCAGACTATCAATGAATTTAAAAAAAATTATTTCGATGCGAAACGGTAAAACTCTTTAGTAATTTTTACACTTTTAAAGTTGGATATTTTGTCTCAAAAAATGGCTGGAAATCTGCCCATCCGGAAAAATCAATATAATGACAAAATCTGACCCATTTTACACAAAAATGATGATAATTGTGTTTAAAATCCATTTACAAGAAAACCTGAATATTTTAACATTTTGTAGCTTCACACCTCTCAAAAAAAAACCATTCATTTTATTCAAGATCTTGCGATAATATTACCATTGTAACAGTCTCACAGATCACTAAAATTGTAATCATCACAGAAGTTCTCTTACATTAATGTCATCATTCAAACCCATCAATTAACTACTTCGGAATTGAAAAAACTCAGCACCAGACAAATTCTTGAACGAAATAAAGATCGTAATTCACCCTTGCGAAATTCATTCATTCTGTGGCTACATGATATCCGTAGTTTACACAATGTAGGCGCAGCTTTCAGATCTGCCGACGCTTTTGGAGTTAAAGAACTCTGGCTCTCCGGTTTCACACCTACTCCACCCAGACCGGAAATCTCTAAAACTGCCATAGGTGCCGAAGAGAACGTTCCGTGGAAACAAATCCAAGATGTAGAAAAAGCCGTCCTTGAATTAAAAAAACAAAACTACCTTATCCTCGGTCTCGAACAGACCCATCAAAGTATGATGATTCAAGATTACAAAATTTCTAATCAACCCATCTGTTTGATTCTGGGAAATGAAGTCACTGGTATTGATGATCACCTTTTACCCTTTCTTGATGATTCTATTGAGATTCCACAGTTTGGTATGAAGCACTCCCTTAATGTATCCGTTGCAGCCGGAATTGCCCTCTACGCATTTATGGACAAATATCTTGAATAAATCAAAATCGAAGAAATCAAACACAATTCGCAAACTCCTTCTGCAATTTGTCTGCTGATGTTGTAATTTTGTTGATTGTGAATCTTTCACAGAACAATCATTTTTTTTGGAATTTCACTGCTTTTATGTCAAAACGAATATTAGTCACATCAGCACTACCTTACGCTAATGGCCCAATCCATTTGGGCCATCTCGCCGGAGCATATCTGCCTGCTGATCTCTACACTCGATTTCAACGTTTAAATAATCGTGATATCATCCATATTTGTGGCTCAGACGAGCATGGCGTACCCATCACCATCGCTGCTGAAAAAGAAGGAGTTACACCCTGGGACATCATTAATCGATATCATAGCGGAAATAAAGACGTTTTTGAACGCTTTGGAATTGATTTCGACTATTTTGGCCGTACCAGCTCTGAAATTCATAAAAAAACCTCACAGGAGATCTTTCTGAACCTGTATGAACAGGGAATTTTCACCAAAAAAGCTCAAAAACAGCTCTATGATGAAAAGTCAGATATGTTTCTACCGGATCGATATGTAAAGGGCACTTGCCCGCATTGCAACCATCCGGAAGCCTATGGTGATCAATGTGAAAATTGTGGCACATCCCTCTCTCCTACCGATTTGATCGATCCGATTAGTGCTATATCCGGTAACAAACCCATTCTAAAAGAGACCGAACACTGGTTTATTCCACTGGGCGATTTTCAAGAGCGTCTTCAGGACTGGATCGATAGCAAAAAAGATTGGAAAACCAACGTATTGGGGCAATGTAAGAGTTGGCTCGACACAGGACTTGGTGATCGAGCTGTGACCAGAGATTTAACCTGGGGAGTACCTGTACCCCTTCCTGATGCGGATGGGAAAGTCCTCTATGTTTGGTTTGATGCGCCTATCGGCTACATTTCGGCTACAAAAGAATGGGCCGTATCCAAAGGAGATCCTGATTTGTGGAAATCCTACTGGCAGGATGAAGAGACCTCTTTAATTCACTTTATTGGCAAAGATAATATTGTTTTTCACTGCATCATGTTTCCCGCAACTCTGATGCAACATGGCGGTTATATTCTCCCGGAAAATGTTCCGGCAAATGAATTCCTGAATCTGGAAGGACGCAAATTGAGTACCTCCAAAGGATGGGCTGTCTGGCTGCACGAATATCTAGATGAGTTTGAACCCGACCTGCTTCGTTATGCACTCGGTACAATACTACCGGAGGCCAAAGATTCTGATTTTTCCTGGAAAGATTTTCAGAGTAAAGTAAATAGTGAACTGGCTGATATTCTGGGAAATTTCATCTTTCGAACAATCAGTTTTACAGACCGCTTTTTTGACGGAATTCTACCTGAATTAAAAAATCCAACCAAACTGGATTTAAGTACTCTTAAAGAGATCTCGAATCAAAAAGAAAAAATTGAATCAGCATACAGCTCTTTTAAATTCAGAGAAGCTATTGCAGAAACCATGCATCTCGCCAGAATCGGGAACCGTTACTTTACAGAAACTGAACCCTGGAAAACAAGAAAAGAGAATCCTGAATTGTGTGGCAATACTCTCCATATCTGTTTACAGATCTCTGCAGCACTCTCTATCCTTTTTGAACCGGTTCTGCCGAATAAAATGGGATCTCTCAGAAAACAGTTGGATCTAACCGGAAACATTTCCTGGGATCAGATTAACTCTGAAATTCTTATACCCGGACAAAAAATTACACAAGGCGAAATTCTGTTCGAAAAAATCGAAGATGAACGTGTTGATGAACAGATCAAAAAATTAACTGAAAGAGCAGCCGATATGTCACCAGAAAAAAAAGAGTACCTCCCTTTAAAAAAGGAGATCACTTTTGACAATTTTGCTTCTCTGGATATCAGAGCAGGGAAAATTATCAAAGCTGAAAAAATAAAAAAATCGAAAAAACTTCTTCAAATCACTGTGGATCTGGGATTTGAAACCCGAATTATTTTATCAGGAATAGCAGAATTCTTTGACTCTTCAGAAATTATTGGCCAATCTGTCTGTGTGGTTGCTAATCTTGCCCCAAAACAGATGATGGGCATTGAAAGCGATGGTATGATACTCATGGGTGAAGATAGTGAGGGAACTCTACACTTTGTTGAAACAGATTCAGAACCGGGCAGCCCCATCAACTAGCTATTTATGATGTCTAAAAAGAAGTCCTTGCAGTTCGGTGTAACGCTGTCGAATGGTACAACCAGTTTCTGTTTTTACTGCCCAAATGCTGAATCCGTGAGATGCGTGGTTTATGACTCCTATGATTCTATTAAAGGAATTGAACACCCTATGACATTGGACGAGGGTGGTGCATGGATGTTAACCATTCACGGAAATCTGGAAGGAAAATGGTACGGATACAGAGTCCATTTTACGGATGCTAACAGACCTAATTCACCCTATATTAATGAAGTATTTGCGGATCCCTATAGCAAACACGTCACAGTAAAAAATAATTACAGGCAAGAGGCCAGAACCTATATTTTTAAAGATGATTTTGACTGGGAAGATACATCGCACCAATTTCCCGATGACATTCGTGATCTGATTATTTATGAAACTCATATCAAAGATTTGACAGCACACCCTGATACACGCCCAGAGGGTGTTGGCTGTTATCAATTTTTCGTTAATAAGGATCAGATCGGTGGAATTTCTTACTTAAAAAAATTAGGGATTAACTGTGTAGAATTTCTGCCCCTTCAAAAATTCCCGCCTATTGAACCACCCTATGGCGTTCGAACTGATGAGGGATTCCATAATACCTGGAACCGCTACGGAGAAAATTACTGGGGATACATGACCTCTTTTTTCTTTGCTCCCGAAAGTTCTTACGCTTCTGATTTGAGTAACCAATATTCAGGAAAATCAATTGCCGCGGTGAGAGAATTTAAGGAGGTTGTTAAAACACTTCATAAAGAGGGTATCACTGTCCTTATGGATGTAGTCTACAATCATACATCTCTGTTTGATATGAACCCGCTGACTCATTTAATGCCCGAAATCTACCTCAGAAAAGATGACAAAGGGAATTTATATAATCGAAGTGGTACAGGAAATGAGTTTAAGTCGGAAGAACCCATTGCAAGACAGCTGATTATTGATTCCCTGTTATATTGGATGGATGAATATAAAGTGGATGGATTTCGCTTTGATTTAGCAGCACTTCTGGATAAAAAAACGTGGGACGCCATTAAAGATCAAATTCATGAAAAATATCCAAAAGCAATACTGATAGCCGAACCCTGGGGCGGCTACTACTCGCCGGACCACTTTTCAAAACACGACTGGGCCTCTTGGAACGATCGCATTCGAAACAGTCTCAAAGGATCGGATCCAATGCATGACAAAGGATTTATATTTTCAAACTGGCAACATGAAACACGAAGGGAGCGTCTTGAAAATGTAATGAAGGGGACATTGATTGAAAGAGAAGGTGGCCTTTATCAAACATCCGAACACAGTGTAAATTATCTTGAGAGTCACGACGGTTACAGCCTTGGAGACTTTATCAGAATAGGGCTTGACCCCGAACTGCAGGATCAAGTGATCGAAGACCGGGATCGTTTGGTAAAACTGAATCCTGAACAGTTAAAAATAGCTAAATTTGCCGCACTAGCACTCTTTACAGCTCAGGGAATCACTATGATTCATGCCGGACAGGAATTTGCCCGAGCCAAAATCGTTGCAAAAACTACTTCTGGAGATCCGGATCAGGGAAAGATCGACCACAATACATATGAAAAAAATAATACATCGAATTGGTTGAATTTTAACGACCTTTCCCTTAATAAGGAGCTATATGACTACTATAAAGATTTGATCACTATTCGAAAAGAAGCACCGGCACTCAGAAAAAGTGATCCAATGGATATCTGTTTTGACTATTACGGCGATCCCCTTTTACTCTGTTTTTTTATTAGTGGTAAATCCACAAATGATAATTATGACTATTATGTGATTCTAAATGGTAATTCTACTAATACCAATGAGCAAATTCTTCCAGGAGGCGCATGGGAAGTACTGGTAAATGATGCAATCGCATCACCACAAACCATTGATGTTATAAGTGGCACAAGCTCGATTCCACCAAAAAGTGGATTATTTCTTAGAAAGTTGCGTCATTAGTCTACACCAAATATTTTAGTGCTAACTCTAAACTAAATATCGGATCCTGATTTGACTACAAATAATGAAACTACTCGCGGTACTTGGAATTCTAAGCTTGGCTTTGTATTGGCTGCAGCCGGTTCAGCCGTTGGTTTGGGAAATATTTGGGGATTCCCCACTCAGGTAGCAGATAACGGCGGTGCTGCATTTATACTGATCTATCTCCTTTGCTGCCTGGTCATAGGTTTCCCGGTGATGATAGCCGAACTTACAATCGGACGCAGAACTCAAAAAAATCCGGTTGGAGCATTAAGAGCTCTTAGTAATGGAAATAAATTTGCACCTTTAATAGGCTACTGGGGTGTATTATGTGGAGTAATGATCCTCTCTTTTTATGTAGTGATTTCCGGTTGGACCCTGGCTTTTGTATTTGAAGAACTTTTCTTTTTTTTCAATTATGATACCGCCGCTGTCTATGTTGCAGATCTTGGAAATGGAGTTAAAAATGCAATCTTCACACTCTTTTTTATGCTCTTAACGATACTTGTGGTAACAGGCGGAGTGAGTAAAGGCATTGAAAGAGTCACTAAATTGTTAATGCCGATACTACTTGGAATCTTACTTATTCTAATGACCTATATTTTCACCCTGGAAGGTGCATGGGAGGGTGTTGTTGTGTATTTCAAGCCTGATTTTTCAACTATAAATGGTGGTCTGATTCTATCCGCATTAGGTCAGGCTTTCTTTTCACTCTCTTTAGGTATGGGTGCCCTGATTACCTATGGCTCCTACTTAAACAAAAAACAAAATATTGTAGAGTCAGCAGCATATGTAACCATTTTTGATGTGGGTATCGCAGTCATAGCCGGACTGCTCGTTATTCCGGCAATGTATGTTGCCCAGTCAGGTGGAGTTGAGATTTTTGATCCCGTAACCGGCGCCCTGTTCTCCAGTACAACACTGGTTTTTGATGTGCTTCCTGAAATGTTTCACAATGTAGGCGGCATTATCGGATTAATACTTGGTATTACATTTTTTATACTACTCGGATTAGCCGCCCTCACCTCCTCTATTTCACTGCTCGAAGTCCCTGTTTCGTATGTTATAGATGAACACAATATTAAACGAAAAAAAGCTGCTTGGATAGTAGGTGGTTTAGTTGGAGTTATCAGTGTGATCATCTCATTTGATACTAGTCTTATCGATATCTTTGTAAATATTTTTAATGAAGTAGGTCTGCCTCTTGGTGGTCTTATGATCTGTCTGTTCCTGGGTTATTTCTGGAAAACTGAAAATGCACTTTTAGAAATGGAAGATGGTAACGAAGGTGTTTCTACATCAAAATTCGGAACAATATGGACCATTTTTATTAAATATATTTCACCGATACTTATAGGTATAGTACTTATTTCAACCATTTGGCGATTATTGAGTTAAAACCGCTGTTGTTATCCAACGATGTCAGCAGTATTTTGACGAGGACAAGAATTAAATAGAATTATGGCAAAAATTAATACATCAGATTTTCGGACCGGAATGAATATTCGTTTGGACGGGGAAATCTACACAATTGTCGATTTTCAACACGTAAAACCCGGTAAAGGGGGTGCTTTTGTTAGAACGAAACTCAAAGGAGTTGAAAATGACAAAAATATCGACAAAACATTTAGATCCGGAGAGAGCGTTGAATCCGTCCGTGTTGAAAGACAAGCGTACCAATTCCTATATGCTGATGGCGATATGTTCTTTTTCATGCATCAGGATACTTATGAACAAATTCCTATTGAACGTTCAAGAGTTGAACGACCGGAATACGTGGTTGATGGATTAATCTGTACACTTGTGGTAGATGTAGAAAATGAGCAAATTTTATATGCTCATCCACCGGATCAGGTGGAAGCAGAAGTTACAGAAACAGATCCGGGCCTTAAAGGAGATACCGCGCAAGGAGGCAGTAAACCTGCCACCATTGCAGGAGGCGCTGTTGTTCAAGTTCCTCTATTTATCAACCAAGGTGAAATGATCAAAGTTGATACTCGCACAGGTGAGTATGTAGAAAGAGTAAAATCTTAACTATAAAGGGAGCCGGTAATGGAGAGAAAATCTCCAATCTATCATTGAAATAGTAAATTAGAATTCGCAACTATGGATTTAAAACTAGTTAAAAATATTATAAACCTTATTTCTGACAGTGATGTGGATGAAGTCTCAATCGAAGAAGGAGATTTTAAAATAAAAGTAAAAAAGAGATCAGATAGTGCTGTACAGACTGTGCAGTATCAAATGCCTCCACAACAGCACCCTTCGACAACTCCAGCAGCACAGTCAGCACCTTCACAACCCACTACAACACCTCCCTCCCAAGGTTCTGAACCCGATAACAAACCGGATGGAATTGTTGTGAAATCACCTATAGTAGGCACCTTTTATGAATCTGCATCTCCCGACTCAGATCCATATGTAAAAGTTGGCGATAAGGTAAAGGAAGGGCAAACTCTTTGCATTGTGGAAGCCATGAAAATAATGAATGAGATTGAATCAGAGTTTTCAGGGACTATCCAGGAAATTATAGCAACCAATGGCTCTCCCGTGGAGTTTGATCAACCGCTTTTTATCATTAAAAAAGATTAAAACTTCATGTTTAATAAAATACTGATTGCAAATCGTGGCGAAATAGCACTTAGAGTTATTCGTACTTGCAAAGAGATGGGAATTAAAACCGTCGCAGTCTACTCTACGGCAGATAAACACAGTCTCCATGTTAAATTTGCAGATGAAGCCGTTTGTATTGGTCCGCCGGCTAGTAAAGACAGTTATCTCAAAATACCTTCCATCCTTGCAGCAGCCGAAATAACCAATTCAGAAGCCATTCACCCCGGATACGGATTTTTAGCAGAAAATGCTGAATTCAGTCGTATCTGTGCAGAACATGACCTCAAATTCATCGGCCCTTCCCCGGAAATGATCAACACCATGGGGGATAAAGCAACCGCCAAAGAGACGATGATTAAGAATAAAGTCCCCGTCGTACCCGGTTCTGATGGAGTTGTTTCTACTGTAGAAGAGGGTGAAATCATTGCTAAAGAAATTGGATACCCGGTTATCATAAAAGCTACAGCAGGTGGCGGTGGACGCGGGATGCGGGTGGTTCATGAAGCTGAGAATTTCCGAAATGCATACAAGACCTGTAGGAATGAAGCCCAAACAAGTTTCGGCAACGATGGTGTATATATCGAGAAATTTATTATCAATCCGCGCCATATTGAAATCCAAATTCTGGGCGACCAACACGGAAATGTAGTTCATCTCGGTGAACGAGAATGCTCACTACAACGACGTCATCAGAAAATTTTAGAAGAAGCCCCTTCACCGGTCATGACGCCGGAGGTTCGTGAAAAAATGGGGCAAGCAGCCATCAATGCCGGAATGGCAATTAATTATGAAGGTGCAGGAACAGTTGAGTTTATCGTTGATAAAGACCTGAAATTCTACTTCATGGAGATGAATACCCGAATACAAGTAGAACACCCCGTCACTGAAGAGATCGCATTCTGTGACTTGGTCAGAGAACAGATTATTGTAGCATCCGGTGGTAAAATTAAAACCACACCATATAAACTTCGTGGACACGCAATCGAATGCCGTATTAATGCAGAAGATCCTACACATAATTTCCGGCCCAGCGCAGGACTCATAACGTCTTTTAATATTCCCGGTGGGCGCAGTGTCCGTGTGGATACTCATGCTTATGCAGGCTACAGTATTCCTCCAAATTATGACTCAATGATTGCTAAATTGATTGTTAGTGCTCCAACACGTGATGAGGCCATTAAAAAAATGCGCCGCGCTTTAGAAGAATTTGTAATCGAAGGTATCAAAACCACAATTCCCTATCATCAACAGCTTATGGATGATCCGGGATTTTTAAAGGGTGAATTCAATACTCAATACCTTGAAAATTCTTTTAAATTTAACCCAGATCTAATTTAAACCGATTTTATGAACTTACCTGAAAAACTGAAATACACAAAAGAACATGAATGGATTCGCAGTAATGACGACGGAACTGCCACAGTAGGCATCACGGACTTTGCACAAAGCGAATTAGGCGATATCGTTTTTGTTGAATTAGAACCTGAAGGCTCTGATTTTGATAAGGACGAAGTATTCGGTACCGTTGAAGCCGTTAAAACTGTATCTGAACTTTTTAGCCCTGTTTCAGGTGAAATTGTTGAGATCAACAGTGAATTAGAAGATGATCCCGAACTTGTGAATACAGATCCATATGGTAAAGGATGGATGGTGAAGTTTAAACTTTCTGATCCATCTGAACTCGACTCTCTTCTAAATCATGAAGAATATCAGAAAATTATCGGTTAAGGATTACCCTCAATTCACTCTCGTAATCGTTTTATTTAAATAGATCATACTTATGCATACCCATCACGATGAGTGGATTCTCATCCTTGATTTCGGTTCTCAATACACTCAACTCATCGCCCGAAGAATCAGGGAGTTGAA
>Ga0222673_1000284_pt1 | contig 26999 bp, 32 predicted proteins | sample AntAcemetagen801_FD_179845 | JGI IMG/M metagenome (GOLD analysis project Ga0222673, IMG submission 179845) | Saline water microbial communities from Ace Lake, Antarctica - #801 | ecosystem: Environmental > Aquatic > Non-marine Saline and Alkaline > Saline | place: Antarctica: Ace Lake...
TCCTAAAGAAATCTACGCGATGAACCGAGAGAACCGGCGAAGAATTTAAAAATCACATTTTTAAGATGCTTGACAACAAAAAGCTTTTTTTGTCTAGTGAGGTTTGGTATAATTAAATCTTAGGCAATTAATGGAGATATTAGGTATCTTGTCTATTGTTGGCGCTTTGATTATTTTGCGTTTTATTCAAAAGAGGTATTACTAGTGGCTTCAGATAAAGACGTTATTAAGGACTGGGAAGAGGCATATAATGAGTCTTTAACGAATTGGGCTGAGTATTACGACGAAGCGTACACGGATTTAAAATACTATGTCGGCGATCAATGGAGTGAAAGCGACAAGAAGTATTTGAAAGGTGAGTCTCGCAACGCTTTGGTCTTTAATAAGATACGCCGTATCATAAAAATGATAACAGGCTACCAGCGCAAGAATAGGCTGAGCAGCATCATAGAACCCCAAGAAGGCAACGACCAAAACACAGCAGACATCTTCAGTGACCTTCTACTCTGGGTAATGAATAACACGCACGGTTACGAGATTATCAGCAGTGCTTTTGAAGGAGCGTGTATTACAGGCGCTAACCTTTTATCAATATATATGTCTTATGATGATGACCGCGTAAACGGTGACATAAAGATTGTCAAAGAGCCTTTCAACGCTTTCATGCTAGACCCATATTTTACTCAGGCTGATCTCAGCGATTGTCGTTATCTATTGCGACGGCGTTACGTATCTAAAGACGACGCCAAGGGTCTTCTACCTGGAAAGAACAATGACATTGACAAATTGAAATCTAATAACGGCAACGATGGTCGTTTTACATACATGCCATACTCAAGAAAAGATAGTGCTGATCTTTTTGCTTACGATGAATACTGGAAGCGTGTTTCTAAGAAGCGCAAACTTTTGGTGGACAGGTCTACTGGTGAGACGCGTCTATGGGAAGGAGGAGCCTCGCAGCTTTCAGAGTTTAAGGGGCAATTCCCCTGGGTAGACATTATGACGGTCTACGAGAAGAGTGTTGAGCTTAATGTTATTCTCAATGGCGAGTTAATGTACTCTGGGTCCGATCCTTTTGGACTGGGTGACTATCCTTTTGTTCCTGTATTGGGATTCTACGAGTCTCAGTACGATGATTATTCTTATAAGCTTCAGGGAGTTGTGCGTTGCATGCGTGATCCACAAACTGAGTTTAACAAACGTCGATCTAAAATGATCGATATTCTCGATTCCCAAGTAAATAGTGGGTGGATATATAAAGAAGGTACGCTACGAAATCCATTAGATGTTTACAAGACTGGTCAAGGCGTTTCACTTGTAAGAACGCAAGATTCACAACCTGGAGATTTGGAGCGTATTCCTCCAGCAGAGTCCTCACAGTCTCTGTTTGCGTTATCTGAAGAGCTCAACCGAGACATCATGGAGATACCAGGAGCTAATGAAGAGCTTTTGGGTGTTGCTGATGCTGGTAACACACAGATGTCCGGAGTGTTGGCGAAAGTACGTTCTGCAAATGGTCTTACTACCTTGCAGGATCTTTTTGATAATTTATCTTTTGCTCAGAAATTACTAGGGAACAAGATTGTTAAACTTATCCAGGCGAATTTTACGCCGGAGAAAGTTGAAAGGATTACGCAGAAGCAACCAACTCCCGAATTTTATCAGAAAGATTTTGGGAAGTATGATTGCGTAACTGTTGAAGGAATGCTTACAGATACTCAAAGAGCGATGCATTATGCACAGTTGATTCAGGCTAAGTCTGTCGGTATCAATATTCCTGACAGTGCTATAATTAAGGCACTTCCGATACAAAATAAAGCAGAACTCATGGACGCGTTCGAGCAAGAACAGCAGGCAGCGCAGCAGCAGCAAGCTAAGATCGCCGAACAGGAAGAACTTCAGATGAAGCTTGCGAGCGCTGAGGTAATAAGCAAGTTATCTCTCAGCAAAGAAAGGCAAGCAAGGGCAAAAGCTGACATAGGATTGTTAATTGAACGTACCTCTGAAGCTTCTCAAAATAACTCTCTTGCAGTTCTAAACCAGGTGAAGGCGATGTCTGAGATTTCAGGCATGGAACAGGACAGAATAATGAATGCTCTACAATTTATTATGGCATTACAGGACAAGTCAGAACAGGAAGACAAAGAAAGAGAAGCTATAAGTAGCATTGAAGCTAGTATTGCTCCAAGTGAATTACAACAAAAAATGGGCATGTAGATGAAAGCAACGCTTACCTACAATCTTCCCGAAGAAGATGTAGAGTTCAAGGTATATATGAGAGCGTATGATTTTTACACTGCTCTCAACAGCATCAGTGAGCTAATGCGCCAACATCGCAAAGGAAATATTGTTGACATTGAGAAGATGATTGACGGAATCCAAGACCATATTACTGAAAGTGGGATTTACGAAGTCTAGCGATGGCTAGAAAAAGCAAGAGTCAAAAGAAGGGGAAGTAATGCCACAGCAGATCGGGGAGACACGAACAGCTCTTAGAGAACGCACACTTTCAAAGAAATTGAACGAAGTAGCTGGTGAAACACGTCAAAAGCATGGATGGGAAGAGTTTTGGATAGTGATGTTTCATAAGCCAGACCAGCTTTTATATAATGTGATACGCGAAGGGGTAAAGGTTTTCAATGTAGACCCTCGCAAAAGTAAACGTGGAAGATGGCCTCAAGTTGGAAGCATGTGTTTTCATTTCGACTATCCGAAGAGCCTGATTGAGGCTGTGTGGATACTCCCCCCTGATATTGGTATATTTGATTGCCTTCCACAAGAAGAAAAAGTTTCTGCTATTGTAGGAAAAAGTGTTGCTAACACCTCACAGTTAGTGGGTGGAAGCATTCTATAGCGTCGCCGGCTTACGGGCGTAAAATCGAGTTATTCGGAAATTCCGAACAACTCAAAAGGAGACAAGAATGGTAGAAGATCAAGATACGGGCGTAACCGAGCAATCGGAAGTTTCTGTCGCCGAGGAACAAACCGCGGGCGTTGATGCTCAGGTCGCCGCTGAGGAGGTTCAGACTCAAAGTGAAACACCAGAAGATAAAAACTGGTCTGCGTTTCGTGAGTCTGCTCGTGAGCAAAAGGAAGAGATCAAGTCGTTGAGGGCTGAGCTGGCTAGTTTTAGACAAACTCCAGCAAAAGTGCAACAACAGATGGATTCTTTCGAACAGGACATGGATGACATTCCAACCAAGGCTGATGTAGCTAACTACATAGCTCGAAAAGAAAAAATTCTCGAGCAAAAAATGGCAGAGATGTCGGTTATGTCAAAACACCCTGATGCTCATGGGATAATTGAAAAGTATGGTAAACAGCTACCTGATGCAGTAAAGCAAGCGATTGCCTCTGCTCCTAATCCTTGGGAAGCTGCGTATTTTGCTTGCAAGAACTCAGAGGCGCATTATAAAGACAGTCTTACGGATGCACAGCATGGAAACGCTAAGAAAGCGGTAGAGAATGCTAAGAAACCAGGATCGGCTAGTGCCGTTGGCAGTAGTGGGGCTTTGAGTAAAGCAAGCTTGTATGAGAGCATGAGCGACGCGGAGATAGTGGCGATTTCTAATAAATATAAGATGGGGGGATAACCCTCCAGTTTCTTTCTGTATTCGGTAGCCATAACGAAACTCAACGGAGATACGGATGGCTAACGTTACAACACGTTCCGAGGTTCCCGCTGCTGTAGACACCTATTATGACAAGGTTCTATTAGCACGTGCGAAGCCTTATCTTATTCATAGTCTTTTTGGACTAAAAAAATCTATTCCAGCTAAAAGCGGTTCTATTGCGAAATTTCGTAGATATACGAATTTGTCGACGGCTACCACTGCTTTGACTGATGGAACAACTCCAGCTGGTAGCAAACTATCAGTTACTGACATGACTGCTCAAATTGATGAATATGGTGATTATATTACTATAACAGATCAAGTTGAATACATCGTAGAGGACAACGTTCTCAACGAAGCTACTGGAATTCTATCTCGCCAAATGGGTGAAACCCTAGACGAACTTGTACGTGATGTTCTTGCTTCTACAGCATCGACTGATCAGTGTACTAATGGTGTAAATGGTTCGACTCCTACCGAGCTTACCTACGCTGACATCCAAGGTGTCGTAAAGACACTCATGGGCAACAGCGCTCGTATGTTCACACCAGCCATCGAAGGCGCCAATAAGTTCGGTACAGCTCCTGTACGTCGTTCTTTCTGGGCTCTAGGAGACACTGACATCCTTGATGACCTTGAGGCTATCGACGAATTCATTCCCGTTGCTCAATATCCACAAGCTAGCGGACTTAATGACGCTGAATGGGGATCCGTAGGAAACACACGTTGGTTGTTAAGCCCTAATGGTTACGTTTCTTCTAGCACCTACAGCAACTTCATCGTAGGTGAAGAGGCTTACGGTCTTATTGATCTTAATGCTGGAACTATGAAGAACATTTATAAGCCTTTGGGACAGGGGGACGATCCTTTGAATCAGAGGTCTACAATGGGTTGGCGCGCGTATCATGTTAGCCGGATATTGAACGATTCATGGTTAATTGACTTAAATTCAACCCATTCATAAGGAGGTAAATCATGACTGCAAGAATTAAGAAGTTTAAACTTACCTCTGGTGGAGCTGCTTATACTTTAAACGTAGGCTTTGTACCTGATGAAATTGAAGTATGGAACTACACTCAGTGGGCCGTAGACACTAAAACAGCAAAGAGTTACTGGCACCGTGGTATGACTACTGCATATGCCCTTAACGAGCTTTGCGAAGACACAAGCACCAACCATACAGCTTCTACATCGAATGGCTTTACAGTGCTTGAAACGACTTCTATTGTACCTAGCAACCAGAGCATTAGCGCTGTAACAGCTGCTAATCCTCCTGTTGTAACAGTAGGAGCCACAGCGACTTACACTACTGGTGATGTTGTTGGTATCCATGACGTGACTGGGATGACACAGATTAATGAAAATCATTACAAAATCACAGTTATCAATAGCACAACCTTTTCTCTACAAGACATGAACGGTGATGACATCGACGGCTCAGCTTACACAGCTTGGTCAGCAGGTGGAAAAGTCGTAAACGTCTCAGAGAAAGTGGATAACAGCGGTACCTTTAGAGTTACTCTTGGTACTGATGTAGTTGGCGCTGACTCCGATCTCTTATTCGTGACTTGTACTCAAGCAGATTACGAGGATCTCGGAGACATCGGTTAAAGTACTTAATACTAAGGGGGTTATGATAATATAGCCCCCTATTTGACTGTATGTTACGAATCTGATATACTTAGCCAGGCCGTTTAAAAGGAGGTCTGGAATGAAGAAATGTGCAAAATGTGGAATAGAAAAAGATGAATCTGAATTTTATAAAAGCAGGAATAGGAAAGACGGATTCCAGCCATATTGTAAAGTTTGTGAAAAAATTAAAGGTAAAAAATATCGTACAGATAACGAAGAGAAAGTTTCTTCGGCTTCTAAGGAATATTATCAAAAAAACAAAGAGGCTATTAGAGAAAAACATAAAAAATATAATGAAAAAAATAGTGAAAAAAAAAGAGAGTGGAATTCTTCATATTATCAAAGTAGAATCGAACATTTTAGACGAAAACACCGACAATATGGAAAAAAACATGTCGAAGAAGCAAAAGAACGCAGAAAAAAATGGGTTATAGAAAACCCTGAAAGAAATAAAGAGTATTTTAGAAATTACGATCCATTACGCAAAAAGGCACATTGGACAATTTCTAATGCTTTGCGTGGAGGGAAGGTTAAAAAACCAGAATATTGCGAAGTTTGTGATATGAGGGAAGAAAAACTTGATGCACATCATCATGATTATTCTAAGCCTTTAGAAGTGATATGGTGTTGTAAAGATTGTCACGGAATGCTAGACAGATTGCGAAGAAAAAAAGAGTGTGCGAGCACTGATGGTTAAACAACCACAACGTGTGTCACCTGAAGGTTTATCTTCAGTTAATGACTAACCAAGGAGACCTAAGATGCCGAGAGGTCGAAAACCAGGAAGCAAGAACAAACCAAAGAAGGAGAATTCAATGGTTGAAGAGAAGGCAGGTCCAGCGATTGACGCCGTAGCCGAGATTAAGGAGCTGGAAGTAAAGAAAGTTAAATATGCACGAGGTAGATTTACCAACTATGAGAACCCTGGCTATGCGCTAGATTTTTCACATAATGGAGTGAGCATGTCCTTAATGGATGGTAACGAGCATGTTATAAAGTTAGAGATAGCGGAACATCTCAATAAATTAGGGCGTACTAAATACAAATTTGTTGATAATGAAAAAGTGAAAGCGGGATTTGTTCCACGAACAGGGTTTCAGATCATAGAAGTTATTGAGAAGGAAGCGTAATGGGCTGGAAACTTTCAAACATTCAAGACAAGGTGCGCGCCCTCACGGGGCGTGCTTCTACTAATCAGTTGTCGGACACGGATTTGACGACTTACATCAATCAATACTACCAATACGTGCTTCCAGCGGACTTAAAGCCTTTGGAGCTAGAGACTTGGTGGGAATTTGATACTACTGATGGTGATGAAACACAAGTCCTCGACGATGATTCTTATGTAGTGATCTCTTCGCCTGCATATGCCGATGGTTATGATGTAGAACTGTACTTTGACGCCGAGCGTTTCTATGCTAAATGGCCAGAGCATACGACCTACGACGAGAACATCCCTACAGACGCGCTGTTCTATGGCCAGACACTGCTCTTGCGTCCTACACCTGATACTGCGTATAGCATGAAGATAAAGGCGTGGACTAGGCCTGCTGCTCTTGCGTCTAGCACATCGACACCGACACTTGAAGGGTGGGGACCATTGATAGCTTATGGAACTGCGATGGCGATTTCAGAAGATAACGGTGACACAATTAGAGTCCAAGAGATTATGCCTATATATCAGATGGAATTGAATAGGAATATGCGCAAGTCTCAACAGCAGCTAAACGATAGAAGAACGTTTCCAAAGTTTTAGGAGGTAGAAAATGGCATGGGACAATTCGTTTCCAGCTAATGCGTCACCAGTTCTTACGGGAACTGCTGGCATAAGAGCAAACTGGGCGGCATTAGAGACGACTGTTGGAGTAGATCATAATTATATGGGTCAGACTCGCGACGGTCAGCATGCTAAGGTGTCATTGTATGAGACTACGAAGCCTACAGCTGCTACTAAGACAGGAATTGTGTATACAAAAGCTGTTTCTACAGCTACTGAGCTTTATTATGAGGATGCTGCTGGCAATGAAGTGAAGATTACCAGTGGAGGCGCTCTTGCTAACACCGATTCTGTAGTTGCATGGGCAGTTTTCGATGGTGTTACTTTAGCGATTGCAGATAGTTATAATGTTACGAGTGTGGCGAATCCGAGTAATGGTTATTATAATATAACCTTTACAACTTCATTAGCCTCAGCAAACTATGCTGTTGTTGGTACTAGTGCTTCAACAGTGACTCAAAATTATTTCACTTTTATAAGCCGTCCGTATGGTGCTACAAAGACTGTCGATGTTTGCAGGATAGTTACTATTAGGGTCACTGATTCAGCATCTTTACAGCCATCGAAACAAATAATGTTAGCATTTATTTTATAGGTAAAAACATGAAGTTTATTATATACGAAGAAGATAAAAGCGTTACTGTGGTCTCTCCAGCGTATAGTTTATGTGTTGATGAAGAGAATATTGAGGATTTTCTCAATAAAATAGCCTTAAAGGTTATTCCTAAAGGACTTAGCTATTTTTTTATTGAAAATACAGAGATGCCTACACTTTTCCGCGAAGCTTGGAAGATTTCAGAAGAAAAAATCATCATCGACATGGAGAAGGCTCGTGAAATTAAGATGAACGAGATCCGAGAACTTCGTAGTGCGAAACTTGCAGAGCTTGATATTGAAGAACTCAAGGTCATGAGGAAGAAGGATAAGATCCAACTTGACGAGCTTTATATCAAGAAGGAGCGTCTTTGTGATCTTCCTGCTACCTATGATTTGCTGCAATTCGTTACAGCTGAAGAACTTGCTGAGGCTTTGCCCGAGGAGCTGGCATGACATACCAACCTTTTCTTATTGCGCCACTAGGCGGTTTGGATGACCAAGTAGATCCTTGGCTTTTGCCAGATCAGGCGTTCTCTTCATTGAAGAATGTCTATATTGATCGTGGTGTGATAAAGAAAAGGCGAGGGTCAAGTGTTTTCGGACAACTCGGACGCTTTGTTGATGATGAAGCATATGCGACAGGGAATGGTGGCAAAGGTCCATATACTCATACAGCAAGCAATACTCCTGTAATAGCAGGAAGTGTTATTATTACTGAAGCAGGTGGTCAGGATATTGTAGATGATGGTGACGGAACACTTTCTGGAGATGGAACAGGGACTGTCAATTATACAACTGGAGCCATTAGCGCGACATTTACTGCTAATGTTGGAGTTGTAGCAATCACATGCGATTACCATTACAGTGATGCTGGAACAGATAGAGTGGTTCGAGGTGTTTATCATTTTGATAGAGCTGATGGCTCTACGGAACTTCTGGCTTTTGATAAGCGTCGTGGAAGCAAATGGGATGCAACTTACAAATATTTTAAGAATTTAGATAACGGTTCAGGGACTTATGATATTTGGAATAACGATAATCTGATATGGGCGTATGCTTATAATGACAAGTTGTGGATTTGTGATAATGCCTCTGTTATTTATACATACGACGGCACTGATTTTGGTCTTGAGACCGCTAATTTACAATATGGTTCTGGAGGTACTGACACCATACGCTCTGCTTTGATGATTTTCCCATATTACGAACGTCTTGTGATGCTTAATACGCTAGAAGGTTCAGCCTCTACGAGATATCCACAGAGGGCAAGATGGTCGCAAGCTGGGAGTGTCAGTGTCTGGCGTGATGATATTGCTGGTCAGGGTGGATATAACGACGCTCCAACTAACGAAAAGATTGTTTCTGCGGCATTCCTTAGGGGTAAGTTAGTAGTCTTTTTTGAGCGGTCTGTGTGGCTTTTGGAGTACACAGCGAATCCAGACCTTCCGTTTCGATGGAACAGGATAAACTCAACGAGAGAAATAGATGCTACGTTTGGAACATTATCTTTTGATCAGTATGTAGTAGGAACAGGAAAATACGATCTCATTGCCTGCGATGGTGTTAACACTCAGACGTTTAACAAGAAACTTCCAGATTTCAGCTTAGAGATTGATTACGATTATATCGATTTATGTTTTGGCAATAGATCGAATAGCAATGAGCAAGCATTTTTGGCATATCCTTCTAAAGGAGGATCGGTTACCTATCCTGACACATTGCTAGTATACAATTATACCGAAGAAGCGTTCTCAAAGTATCAGTTTACCGATAAGACTGGTGGTGTGATGCAACTGCGCTGCCTTGAGGATTACACTAAAGGTGCTGATGTTACATTTACTAGCATGCAGAACGGAACATACTGGTCAGAAATAACATCTCCAGCCACATTCACTGATTTTACTAATTATATATGGGATGACCTATCTTTTCAGAAAGGAGAGCTTATCTCTATATGTGGGAGTGAAGATGGATATGTTTATGAGCTTCCCAATGCTAATTCCGATGACGATAATGGCTATGACTATAACTTTGAGATACTTACGAAGCGTTACAATCCGTTTCAGCAACTAGGTAAAGAAGTTGTTCTTGGTCACATAGATTTTCTCGTAGATGTTTTCGCTGATGTTGAAGTGCAGGTGGATTTCTATCTTGATAATGAGACATCCCCAACAGGAACACTAACGCGATTTTTTGATTGTTCTGGTGATGGAGCAAGAACATGGAAGACGGTGTACTGTGGTGCTTCGGGGGATACGGTACGAATTCGTTTAAAGCATTCTGGCAGCGATGAAACGTCTATGAATAAGAATTTCAATGTGCATGCTATGCGTCTGAACATGAAACCAGGGGGGCGGCAGTAATGACGCTTCCAATAGAAAAGATATTTTCTGAAGAACCTGAAGATTTCCAGAGAGATGTAACCGAGATGTATAAGGAGGTTGCACAGGGCATCAATGGCACTATTAAGACATATACGCCTACAGTTTTCGGAAGTACCTCTGCTGGAGCAGCTAATACTTATGCTTATCAATACGGGCTTTATCTTCGTCAAGGGTTAATGGTAGATGTATGGGTTGATATTACATGGTCAGTGGCTCATACTGGTACTGGTACGATTTATGTTTCACTTCCTTTTGTTGTTAAAAAGACTCCTAGTGGTGTTTTCCCATATTTAGGTTCTGTTGATTTGGGAGGTTTATCTTATACAGCAAATTACACATATGCAGTCTTACTAGCTGAGCCTAATACTACTAGAGCTCATTTAGTTCAGTGTGGTTCTGGTCAATCGAGAGCTGGAATAGCAATAGCAGCAGCTGGACAAATTAGAGGACATGTCAGGTACTTAGGCCAAGAACAGGAAAAACTTTGATGAAATTTGAGAGATGCTACAACCCTGCTTTCATACCTCGCATCCTTGTTGATCAGATGCCTGACAAGGAAATGTCTCCAGATAGATTCTATGATTTTTTAACACTTGTTATATCATCACCGACGCATTTTCTTTGGCTTATGATTGACGATGAGAATGAGATTCAAGGGTTTCTTTGGTGTGAGTTGAATCTTATTAATATGAATATAATTGTTAATGAACTTAGCACAAGAAAATCTCAGTGGAATAGTGGTAAAATGATAGATGTTGTGACAGAGTTTTTAAAGGTTTTCATGAAAGAAAATGGTATAAAGAAAGGTATATGGGTAACCAATCGCCCAGCCCTCTTTGAGAAGAAAAATTTTACAAGATCAAAAAACGTATATATGGAATACGTTCTAGAGGAGGAATAACATGGGCGGTGAATCAGGTGGCGGAATTGAACAAGTTAATAGGCTTACTTCTGAACAGCAATCTGCTCTTCAAAGATTGCTAGGTGAAGGAACTTTCGGTGGTCTTGAGCAAGGCTTGGAAGGTTTTAATACAGAGGCGGCTACAAGTGCTTTTGAACAAGGCCCAGCTGCGCAGGCTCGCAAGCAGTTTTCCGAGCAGACTATTCCAGGACTACAGGAGCGTTTTACTGCTATGGGTGGTGGTCGCAGTAGTGCGTTACCGCGTATGGCTACGGCTGCAGGAGCAGGCCTTGAATCAGGACTTAGTGGTCAATTAGCACAGTTGCTGTTTTCAGGTGAAGAAGCTCAGAAGAACAGACAGATACAAGCTGCTCTACAAGCTTTGGGTCTTGGAATGGGAACTTCAGCCTTTGATTCTATGGTTAAACCTGGACAAGCTGGACCTGGAGGTGCTATTGGATCTTTAGCTGGTGCTGGACTAGGAGCATTTATGGGAGGTCCTGTTGGAGCTTCAATTGGTGGCGGTATTGGTGGATCGATAGGATCAATGTTTTAAGGAGAAAAAAGATGGCTATTTTTGAAGAACCGCAATCTCGAGAACACCCAGCTGAAAAATATATAAGTACGGCACTTGAAGGTATTTTGGGGTTTGCTCAACAGAAACAACAGCAAAAGCAGGCGCGGGGGATTGCGCCAATGCTTGTAAAAATGGGGCTTGTCGAGACAGAAGAAGAAGGGATGGCTTTGGCTCAACAGTCTCCAGAGATCCAAAAAGTTTTAGTAGCAGGGGCGATGAAACAGATAGGGAAGGCCCCTGTTTTATCTCCTTTTGAGAAAAAAATGCAAGAGGGCATGGCCGAGAACGCCATGACTATGTATAAGTCTTTACCAAAGATACAGGCTCAAAAAGGTACTCTTAATCGCATACTTTCCCTAAACGAAAAAATGGGAGGCATTCCTGGTTACGCAAAATCTTTTGTTGGGTCAAGAGACGCTACGGAACTTAACGCACTTGGCTTAGCTGCTCTTGAACCCGTGCTAAAGGTTTTTAACCCTGCTGGTGTTTTGCCTCAAAGCAAGATTGAAATGATTAAGGATAAATTTGCTCCCAAGGCATCGGACAGGAGATCGGTAGTCAAAGCTAAGGTTGATGCTATTAAGCGCTTTACAGACATGGCTGAAGAACAGGCCCGTAATGCTTTTTCCTTAATGAAGACAGGGAAAATAACACCAGAAGAATTTGATGAAGGGTTAAAGAGCAATTTGTCTCTAATAGATCAAGTCCTAGAAGAACCAGCATCGTGGGAAGGAGAAGAGCAAAAAAAAAAAGATGAAGAAGTAGAAGAGCCTTTAAAAGAGAAAGAGGCAGAGATGGCTATTCCGCCGGGTACTGGAATTGCTGAAGAGGCAATAGGCGAGGAGCTCATGGCTCCGGCAAAAGAAGAAGTCGAAAAAGAGGCAAAAGGTTTTTGGGACAAGTTCTCAGATTTCACTAAAGGGGCGGCGGAGCTAGAGGCTGTCTCTGAAGAGTTCGAAAGAGCGGCAGAGAGCGGCGTTGAAAGAGAAACTGGTATAGGACTTCGAGCTGCTCCAAAAGCTGTTGGTGCTATGGTTGACTTTGGCAACCTTATATCTGATCTAGTTATAGGAAAAAAAATTCCGATAGAAAAGATGACAGAGGAGTCCTTTGGCAAGGCCATGTCTTTTCAAGATCTTGGAGAAGAATTTTTTGATTATATTACCGGGAAAGAATATGTCCCGGATCATGCTATTGAAAGAATTTTTGAAAAAAGTATTCAAGCTGGTGGAGAAATGGCATTAATCCCAGGGGGAGCCAAAGCTGATCTATTTGGAAAAGGATGGTTAAGTGGTCTCTTATCGCAATCGGCGAAAGAATCGGGTCTCGACGAAGGAAGTCAAGTCATGGCTTCTTTGCTTCCATTTTTGGGCGACTTTAAAGATCTTGCAAAAGGCGGAATAGACTTAATGAAGGGGGCATATGAGTTAGCTAAAAATCCTAAAAAATTAGAAGGAATGCTTAAAGACTTTTCTTCATATATTAGAGGAAAAAGTCTTAAGCCTTTGGCAGTAGCGACTAAGGCACAACGAAAGATAAAACCAGAACAAGTTATTCCGTCTAGGGCTAAAGAGCTGATGGAGGCAAAAGATGTCTCAAAGGTGGCAAAGAAACCGCTTAGCGAACTTTTTGACAATGAGCAGGTTTTGTCTATGGAAACACGCATGGCACAATTGCCTGCGACGAAAGAGATTTACAAGCCATTATTTGAGGAGATGACACAAAAATATGTTAAAGACTATGCCAAGATTTTAGGGGAAGTCTCTAGGACGGACCCAGAAAAAGCGTTTAAATTAATTACTGATGCAACCTCTAAAAAAGAGATTAAAGATTTATTTAAAGAGTCGCTATACAAAGAGCGGGCGCTCGCTGACGAAAGTATAGGCAAGGGATTTGACTTGCTGAGGAAATATCGACCTAAAGGTGAGCGGGTAAGCTGGAAAGACACGAAAGAGCTTATAAAGTCTGTCGATGAAAGTATTGATCATTTACATAAAGGCGGCCTTATTTCAAAAGATTCTGAGCCATTAAAATATTTGGAATCGTTCAAGGCTAGGCTTTTGAAGGCTCCTCCTGAGACAGCGGGAGAAATAAAAAAACTAAAGGAAGAAATTGCAGCAATTGAAAAAACAATTGGAACTACAAGTGTCGTTTCAAAGAAAGAGCTTGCTCCTCGTTTAAAGAAAATTGAAAAATTATCAAAGTCTGGAGCTTTAGTGGAGGAAGTTGAGCAAGGGTTTCGAAAAATAAATGCAGCGTTAAATTATGGCAAGCCTTTTCAGTATAAAGATATTCCTCGTCTTGATTTGAAGACTAAAATCAAAAAGGCTCTCGAGAATTATGGGAAGACAAAAAATCCTAAATACTACAAGCAATTTGTTAAGATGAATGAGGTTTATTCGAATTACAAGGACACCCTGAAGTCGGACATCGTATTTAATACGCTATCTGGAAAGCGTCCTGATGCAATATACGGGTTATTGGACAATCCGAGTACCATTAAAGACTTTAAGGCAATAATTGCGTCAGGAGATCTTGAGTTAAATTATCTTGGTAATATGGTTATTACAAGTAAAATCAATGACATTTTATATCCTAAGCTATTTTCAGAGGGGGCGCAGATGAAGGAATCCACCAAGCGCTTTACTCAATTAACATCTATGGAGAAAGATAAGTTGGCGGCCCTGATGGGTCGTGATGCATATGATGGTCTGAAGAAGCTACAAGGTGAAATTGCAACAAACCAGAAAAAACTTAATGCTTACTTAAATACTAGTAAAACTGCTGTGACGTTAACCTCTGATGCAAAAGAGTTTATGAGAATTTCAGGACTATTAGACATGTTGTCAGGGAATTTTAAAAAGGGAACAAAGAAATTATTCTATTCAAATTATGAATCAATTTTAGGGGATTTGTATACAGATCAACATTTTCAGAAAATGTTATTAGATATCGTGCAAGAGAGTAAAAAAACAAAGCCAACTGTGAGCCCACTAAACAAAGTCGCTTCTTATGTGAAGAAAAAGCTTAAGAAGTATGATGCGACCTTTAAATCAATTGTGCCTGTGTCGAAGGTTTCTGAAGACGAAGATTAAAAAGAAATGTGGAGCTCTTGTCTAACGATTGACAGATTCAGGGTATCCCCTTAACTCCACATCTCTAACTTTAGTTGATTTTAGGAAAATATACAATACGAGAAGATATTTTAAGACTTTGGCTCAGCCTTCAAAATCGGATCTTTGATCTTTAGCGTTTCTCTTATGCACCGCATCACAAAATCTTTCATCGAAATTCCAGCCTTTGCGGCGCTTATCTTTATACGCTTGTGGTCTTCTTCCACTATTTCTATGGTAAGTTTTTTTGTCAGCATGTGTTTACCTCCAAGTTGTATTTACCATTATACGTAAACGCGTACTTTATTACAAGTTTTTGTAGAAGAAAAAAACACCTAGCGCCTAAAGTAAATTTATATTTGGAGGTAGTGTGCCTCCATACAAAAAATGAAGGTTAGCCATGCGCGCACCATTAAGTTACTTAGGAACTGGAGACGTTCCTGTGCTTACTATAACTACATCAGTACCAGACACTTCCACAGTAGGGAAGCTGGGCGAAATTATTGTAGATAAAACTAATAAAAATGCTTATATCCTCACCAGCGCTGATGGTGGTATATATACTTGGGAAAGCATTGAAGGCGGCGGAGGTCTCGACTTCCAAGAATCTGTCTTGGCACAATTAGCATATGCAAGTTCTACAGCTACAGAAGGTTATCGCTACCTAGCCTCCGGGACTTCTGGTCTGTGGACTAAAGACTACATATACGAATATCAGTCTGGAGCATGGGAAGCAACAGCACCTTCTAATGGAATGATGACTTACAACGAAGATACTTCCAGCATTCTTGTCTATACCGGATCTGCTTGGGAAGGCGTAGGCGCTGCTATTCCAGACGCTTCTGAGACTGTTCAAGGTGTTGTCGAACTTGCTACGACCACCGAAGTTGTTGCTGGCTCTGACACAACACGCGCTGTCACAACAGCTGGACTAACAGCAAAACTCGGCACACAAACTGCTAATGGTGTAATGCTTGGTGGTGGAGCTGCTGGGTTTAATTTGGGAGCAACTTCAGCGGGTACCGCAGGTCAGCCGTTGATTTCTAGTGGTGCTGGTGTTGATCCTGATTGGGGGACTCTTAGTGTCGCTTATGGTGGCACGGGTGCAACAACACATACAATTCATGGTGTGTTGATTGGGGCAACTGCTGGTGCAGTAGTTTCTTTAACGGCCGGAACAAGTGGTCAAGTCTTGCTCGGTTCTACTGGAGCAGACCCTGTCTTCGGAACAGTTGGAAGCACAGATAGTACTATCGCTTGGACACTTGGAGCAGGTACTCTTACAGCACAAGCTCGTGCTGCTTCTGCTACTGTTACAGGTGTCATCGAGATTGCGACTGACGCTGAAACGACAACGGCAACATCGACTAGCCTATGTATTACTCCTGCTAACCTAGAGGTTCGTCTGGGTACTCAGACCCAGCATGGTGTAATGCTTGGTGGTGGAGCTGCTGGAACTAACCTTAGTGTTGCTGCTGTTGGTACAAACGGACAAATTCTTTGCGGTTCTACTGGTGCGGCTCCTGTTATGGCAACTGTAGGACATACAGCCGGTACTTTAACCTCAACGCTAGGCGCTGGAACTCTTAATATTGATACCGCATCTACGATGATTCGTACTGCTGCAGTAACAATCTCTAATGCTCAACTACAAGCGTTAAATGCGACACCGATACAGCTTGTTGCAACTCCTGGCGCGAATAAGTACCTTGACTTCTTGGGGGCTATTATTGCCTTGGATTATGGTACAGCTACGATAGACGATTGTGCCGCTGATGGAGATTTACAGATTCGTTATGATGCGAGTACTGTGGTTTCACTAACTGTCGAAGCGAATGATTTGGTAGACGCTGTAGCAGATGCTGCATCTACAGCTAAACCGTTGGCTACTGATGTTACGTTATTGGCTGATAAGAAGTTGGAACTTTACAACAACGGCGCTGAGTACACAGTTGTTGGTGGCGGAGATGGAGTTTTGAAAATCCTCATCAACTACCGCATACTAGACTTGAGCTAAGCTTAAGTTTCTGATATAATATAAGCCGTAGGTCAGGGAGATATCCCGAGTCTCGACAGTGAGTAGTTGAGAGCCTACAGCTTTTCTTTAATCTCTAACTCAGGAGAAATTCTCATGTGCAGCAAACAAAAACTTCCCAAAGCAACACATTCAGGAAATATATATATCGGAAACAAAACGATTGCGTGTGCTGTTTTGGAAGATGGAACTCGCGTTATCACACAAAGCACTATGCTAAAAGCTCTAGGAAAATCAAAAGGAGGAACTCAAAAATATAGTGGTGGGGGGCCGCTACCATCTTTTCTAGACTATAAGGGACTTAAACCGTTTATTTCTAATGAGTTAGAGGTGTGCGCCCGCCCATTAATATTCAAAACGCCAAAAGGAGCAAATGCTTACGGATTCAGAGCAACACTGCTTCCAGATATTTGTGACGTATATCTTTCAGCAAGAAAAGCAAAAACGCTTCCGCATAATCAACAACATATAGCTGAAGAATGTGAAATCATTGTGCGCGCTCTTTCTAAAATTGGTATAATTTCACTTGTTGATGAGGCTACTGGATATCAGTATGAAAGAGAACGCGATGCACTGCAAATAATTCTATCAAAATTTATTTCTAAAGAATTTCTTCCTTGGGTAAAGCGATTTCCTATTCAGTTTTTCAAGTTATACAAACGAATGTATGATGTAGAAACTGAAAAAGGATGTCCTCCACATGTAGGACATTTTATCAATAGCTTTATCTACAAAAAATTAGCTCCTGGTGTGCTGGAAGAACTTCGTATTAAAAATCCCATAACTGAAAAAGGTTACAGAAAGCAAGCACACCATCAATGGTTAACGAATGATACTGGGTGCGATTCATTGAACAGACAAATTCTTCAAGTTATCACTTTAATGAAAGTTTCAGAAAATAGAGAAGACTTTGAAAGATTATATAATAAAGCTGGTGAAATAACTAAAGAATGGGTTTAAAACTTAAATGTATTTGCTAAAGAAGGAGACGCATAATGATTGAAGATTATTTTGTCTACTTGATAGGCCCAAACTTAGCTGCTGGCATATCGATTATTCTGATGTTTACCTTAGTTTTAATTTTATTTTCAAGGCTAATAAAAAGTTGAAAGCGATTCTTGCCTCAAAAGTTTGCTATTCGCTAAAATAGCAATCGAACGACCGAAGTTCAAAAAATAAGGAGTCACCAATGACAGAAGAAAAAAAAGAAGTAGAAGAAAAACAAGAGCCAGTAAAAGTCACGACCTATGTAGGTAACTTAATATCAGTAACTACAGTCTTCGGAGAGCAATCCTGCACTCTCTTAGTCCCAGGACAATCAGCTACATACGAAACACTGATCGACATCTTGCATAAGATGACAGAGCAAGTCATCGAAGGCAAAGCTGTTGCCGAAGCTGCTGCGGAAAATGCTAAGGAAGAGGAAGTTGCAGAGGAATCAGAAGAAATTGTAGAATCTGCAGATCTTGACGAGGAAATTCTTTAAAGGAAAGCCTTTTTGGCTCCTTTGGCTTCCTACGATTTATCGTGGGGGGCCTTTTTTTCTATTTCTTTGTGTTTTAAGAACAACAACTCTCCGATTTTGTGCGCCGCTTCTGCAGCCTGTGCGTATGTGTGCCCTGTTGGGATCGATAGATAATAGGAATCCTCACCGGTTTTCGTATGAATTTCAACGCGTGCCAATGCAACGAAATTGGGTGATTGGAAATCCTCTTCTGTGAGAATTTTTGTTTCTTCTTTGATTTTGTGCTCCTTGACAAATTAAAGTTTTTTGACAATAGTGGTGATAACCACAGATCTATAGTACAATACTGTTCTTGTGGTTACAACCAACATTTGGTTAGCCGTCGTAGACGAGCCCTTTTACAAAGGAGAAAGATATGTCAAGAGCAACTCGTCCCATACAATTAAGGGACGCTCAAGGAACCATTTTAGCCACAACAGCTGGCGATCTAAGTATGACCTCTTCCAGGGGTGGTACTGTAAATATAACTCATCTTGCATACTCTCGTCCTGGCACAGCGCTTACAGCTGCAGGATGGAAGATCATGAAACATACATATGATGCAACGAATACAGTAGTACGTACTAGATATGTCATTGACTCTAAAGACTATGCAGACTTTGATCAGATATGGGATGATTCTTCTGCAGTTGCTATTAGTGCAATTACGAAAGCAGCGGATGGTCAAGTAACGACTAGTACGGCGCATGGCTATAATACAGGCGACAAGATTGAGATTGTTTCAGTTTCTGGAATGACAGAGGTTGATGGAGATGGATACGGTTCTATCGTATTTACGATTACAAAAGTTGACGCTACGAAGTTCACACTCGGAGTCGACACAAGCGGTTACACGACATATACAAGCGGCGGCAATTGCTTTGCACGTGACTATCTAAACTACACCTATGCGTAATAGCTTAACCATTAAACACTTAGGAGAAATTTAGATGTCTACATACGGATTTAACCCATATACCAATCAGCTTCAGGCTATTGGCATAAAGAGCATACAAAAAGCTGTTGCTCCTACCAGTTCAGATTATCAGTATCAACTTGGCACACAATGGGTTGACACTACTTCGGATGATATTTGGTTTTTAGTAGATGTAACAGGAATCGTAGCTACCTGGGAAAAGGTAGTCGGTGGAAGTACAGGGATGACTAGCGCGGGAAGTGATTCAGGAACAGCGACACCAACATCAGGAGCTATCAACTGGGTAGGAGGGGAGGGGATCAACACCTCTGGGGCTACTAATGTTTTGACGATTGCTTGCGAATTATCAACGGCTGCCGCTAACGTCGGAGCTTCTAACATCGGGGCATGCTCATTCTTAGATTCTGACTTTGGCGTTTCCTCTGGATTCACCTCGTTGAACGATGCCGTCGTCAAGAGCGTTACCACTGACAGTGGTGCAATGACACCATCATCACACAGCTTCTCTCTGTTAGGCGGCGAGGGCATGGATGCTACGCATTCCGGTACTACAATTACCGTAGCCGGCGAGGATGCTACTGACACTAATAAGGGAATCGCTTCTTTCGATGCTTATGATTTTGGCGTATCTTCTGGAGCAGTATCGTTGCGTCCAGGTAGCGCATGTTATTTCGTAGGCAAGTGGGGAAACGATAGTGCCGACGGTCTTACATATAGCAGCGCGAAGCTTACTGTTCAAAATGCTGTTACTGCTGCCCCGGCAAATTCTACAATTTTAGTCTATCCCGGGACATATGCAGAAACCGTGACTTTTGATGCAAATGGCCAAACTCTTATAGGTATGGGTAAATCGCAAAACGTTGTTATCCAGCAAGCAGATGCTAATGTAATCAACTTTAACACTCGTTCTTCTATTCAGGTGGAAAATATTAAACTTGAGGTGACTGCTGCGACAACGGCAATTAGCACTATTACAGGAACGACCGGAACCTGCTCCATAAAAGAATGTACTATCATAATGACGACAGCAGCAGACATAGCAGCGGCCTCGCAGCCGTGTGTCGGTACCGTGACAGGCGCTGGTACATTAACTGTCCGTTTAGGTCGATTTACGTATACACATACAGGTGATGGTGGAGGGACAGCTCAGAAAGGTGCTTTTTGTGTTGGTACAGGCGGTACTATAGAACTAGATACCATCAACAAAGGAATAATAACAACCTCAGGTACAGAGTTGTTTACCTCTATTGCTCTTGACTTGTCGAGCACTGGTGTAATTAAGATGCGCTTTTGTAATGTTGAGATTACAGGTTCCAGCACTCTTGTCGCTGGTCTTGCCTATCTTGGCGGAACAGGTATAACACACGAGTTTTGGCGTAATAGACTTGAGATTGACGCTACAGGAGCAACGCTTGCCTATGGCTTCTTTGCTGCCGACACTGCGACTACTTCAAGGTTTTTCTATAACCATATTCATGTTGAAAATGCAGGAACTAATTACTCGTTTTACGTCGGAACAGGCTCAACGGTAATATCGCATTTTGATGATATTGTCGCTGTTAACGGAGTTTCTGGGGCCGGAACTTATCATTATGTTAACTCAGCAGCTGATGGAGATTTAGCACTGTCTGGTGCTCTCACACTTGGCACTGATTTGACTGTTCCTAACGGAGGTACCGGTGCCTCAACGTTTACTGATGGTGGAGTTCTTATTGGTGCTGGTACCGGAGCCTTAGAGGCCCTATCTGTTGGGGGTGCCGGCACGATTTTAACTGGTGTTGCAGGAGCTAATCCAGCATGGACGACTGCTACCTATCCAGCAACAACTACGCAGGGAGATCTCTTGCTTAGTGCTGCCAACAACGTGGTATCTGTTTTAGCAAAAGACGCCACCGCTACACGGTATCTTTCCAACACTGGAACCACAAATAATGCTGCATGGGCACAGATTGAAATGACTAACGGTGTCACTGGAATTCTTCCTGTAGGCAATGGCGGAACTGGTCTTGCAGATCCTACCGATCATGTTATACTTGTTGGCTCTGGTAATGCTGCAATGACAGAACTTGGAGTGGCTACACATGGACAACTCATCATAGGTTCAACAACTGCAGATCCTGTGTTGTCGACTTTGACAGCTGGAGCAGGCATTTCGATTGCAAACGCTGCTGGATCAATCACAGTAACGGCTACAGGCGGCGGAGTTACTTGGGCTATAGTCACAGATGCCTCTGCAACCATGGTCGCATCCAATGGTTATATCGCTAACAGGGGAACATTAGTAACACTAACACTACCAGCGACAGCAGCTCTAGGAAATCACTTTAAAGTAGTGAATAAGGGAGGCGGATTCGTTCGCATAGCACAAAATGCTTCTGATCAAGTAACGTTTGGAAATCAAGCGACTACAGCAGGTGCTGGTGGATATATTGAAGCAACTGCCATTGGTGATGCTATTGAAATCATCGCAGCAGCAGCAAACGAATACTACGTATTAAGTTCAGTCGGAAACTGGACAGTTTCTTAACCAGCGAGGAGACAAAAGATGGTTTCACAAAATGCAATAAACAGGTCATCAGACACTCTCTATGTGACCACACTTGACACAAACGTCGCTGCGGCGGGGGTTACATTAACGGCAACAACGCTTTCGACAGATGGAACAGATGCTAATATTCCTTTGGTATGCAATGGAAAGGGTACTGGCCCGCTGCAAACAACTAAGATTGGTATTGGCACTGCTACTGTTCCGCATGGTGGCGAAGGTTTTGCATTATTCGCGATGCACGGCGGTACTGCAGTAGCAACTGCACCTATTGTGCAGTGGACAACGACTGATGATGATAAACCTATTGCGCAGTTTACTCCATTAACCCACGATAATATAACACTACATTTTGATAATTACAATAATGGTACAAATTCTATTTCTACTGATGCCGGTTCTAATTTCGCCATAAATAAAAATTCCGATGTGCTTAGTATGAAATACGATAGCGGTGTAGCAGTGGACGGGGTTATAGCTTGGAATTTTGGGTTGTCTTTGTCTGCTACCGGTGAAGTTACAAAGCCGAATCAACCGTGTGTAATAGCATACAATAGCGCACAAGACGACAATGTGACAGGTAATGCCACTAATTTCACGATAATTTTTGACACTGAGATAAAAGATCAGGGTGGGGATTTTGATGGAGCAAGTACATTTACTGCTCCTGTAACGGGCTCTTATCAAATTAATGTTACAGTACTATTATTGGGTGCTGCTGCTGCTACTGATGGAAATATGTACATTGTTACATCTAACAGAACATATTCTGGAAATAGATGGGCTTGGGGTAGTTTTGATAATGGTGGAACAGCAGGACAAACTATATCTCAATTAGTTGATATGGACGCCGCAGACACATTAACAGCCAGCGTTATGGCAAATGGCGTAGGAGCTGATTCCGTTGACGTAGCAGGCGGAACAACAAATACCGTTTTATCAATATTCTTAGCTTGTTAAGGAGGGCAAAATGCTTATTGAAGGCACAGAATTAGAATATTCAGAAACAGACAAGATCGCCTTAGAATTCTATCTTGGGCAAGCGTCTGAAACCATTGAGCAATACGCGCAACGTCTATGGAGGGATTACCCTCATAACTGGAAAAACGGAAGCGCGAAAATTGGAGATGCTAACTCAGCAGGGGCATTTTACTTGTGGGAACACAAGAAACGCTGCCGTCGTGCTGGCATAGCTAGAGAACTTCTTGGTAAAAAAGTTAATGACCAAGAGTATTGCTTCAACATTGTCAAGAAAGAAGATAGTGAGTATAAACCAGCTCTGAAAGCTCACCCTGAAGAAGTCTCCGATGCTGTGATGAACGAAATCAAGGCTTTGGCTAAATATAAGACCGGGGATCAATGAAGATCTTGTCATTAATAAATAATAAAATTATATTGACAGCTGCCGCACTCGCAGCAGCTGTTCTTTTTAGTGGATGCCAGCACCTAAAGCAGAATCCCGACTCCGTCTACGAAGAGACAATTGAAGACCTTATCGAACATACCCTCGGCATTGATCTTGACATCACCCCTAATGCAGGTGAAGAGCAGGGGCTTGTCCAGGGATTCAATGAAGATGCCATTCTTCCCAACATGCTAAAAAAAAAGTAACTAGTTGGATTATTGGCGGCCTTTCCTTAGCTGTTGGAGGTTATCTGTTTAGGCGCAAGAAGCGTTAGAACGGTAACGGCTCCTGCTGTTTTTTAGCTTCCGCTTTAGGCTGATTCTGCTGCCACGAAGGCGTAGGTGGTTCTGCATTAAATGTAGTGTCTTGCATCTTAATTTCTTGCTCGTGCTCTCTGAAATAGATCTGGAATGCTGTCGTTATAGACTCATAGAATTCTTTGTATTCTGAAGATGTAAAAAAAGCACAAACTGGAAGATATTTCGCCTCACCGGTCTCTTTATCTGTGACCTTCTTCGACGGAAGTGCGTAGAATAACCCACTACCATCTTTTTTCTTTATGACTGACACATCGCATACAGTGAGGCCTATGTCGTTGAAATATATTGTAGACCACCCTTGCAGGCTGGTATCAGTGAACTTGTTTTTTCTGTAATCTTTTATAGTAATTTTCACTTTTCTTCCTCTTTGGTTTCAGTTATTTTCCAGTAACCTATACTTTTTGTCCTAAATTTCTCGGCGTCGATATTATTTTCTTTACATAATCTCTTAACGTCAACATTTCCTTTTCTGTTAACGCGTGAAATCATTACGTTAAAGCCTTTACAGTTACCATCATCGGTAAAAGTTAGGAGTTTGTCTTTGAGCTCTTTATCTAATTTGGTGAGCTCTTTAAGTCTGGAATTTACTGATTTCCACTCCTCGGCAACTTTCTCAAATTCAGGATCTTCGATTGCAACATAGTCGCGTTCCGTTAGTGGAGGGGGAAGACCAGACACTAGGAACTCGTAGAACTCAGCGAGCTTTGGTAGCATGCTTTGTATGTAGTCTTCATCTCTTTGCACCTTGATGAGGTGATAGTCAATCAAGTTCTGGTAACTGAAATAGTAAATTTCTTCTAGACCAGAAATGAACATCTGCGCTTGGAGTTGAGGTATATAATATGCAGGCACCTCCCCTCTCGTTGCAATAGCATGGGTTCTAGCTCCCGTGCATTTTATCTCCACGGCTGTCTTGCCATCTAGGGTAATTGCGTCTAATGATGCCAACAAATATGGTAGCTCTTTGTGAATAATGACACGTGAAAAGAAGGTGTCTCCTAACTCTTCAGTAAGAGCATCGCGGGCTTCTGGCTCTAATTCGTTGCCACGTCTCATCGCATCATTCATGACAATATCTGGATCAAGTCCTGTTTTTCGTCTCCACAGTTGATAGGAAGAGGTCCACGGATTTGAACCATCAATGATCGACCATTCTGAAGCACCAATCATAGTTTTTCGCATCTCAAGCCATTCAGGAGTATTTTGTTGTAGTGTTGTCATTTTTTCTCCTTAATCGTTTTGATCTTTTTGATAACTCTGTCGAATTCTTTTGACGGTATCTTTTCGAGAGATCCGAAGCCGTTGACAACTTGATCAAGAAGTTCTTCGTTGCCACTTAAAAGGCTGTGTATCTGCTTGACCTGCTCTGCTGTAATGAAACTGTTGTCATCACGTTTAACAGCTGCATTACCATCGTCATCGTCATTGCCAGGTGATACTCCTACCATAGCTGAAAGAGAATACCTTTTTGCGTACGTGATCGCACTTCCGAAACCCTGGATGTCTCTTTTGTTCATAATGATTGGAAACTCACTGCAGATAAACTGCCCGGAGCTGTGGCCAAGTATCGTTTTAAGGATCCATTCTCCGTTAGCTCCAATTTTTGGGGCTTGTACTATAGATAGATTGTTCTGACTCAATGCTGATCGAGCAGCGTCCCAAACAGACTCAAGATTTGCATAGGTGCTTTTGAAGAACGGGTTCTTGCTGTTCTCTTTAGCTTTCTTTAGCTGTCCCTGTGCTTTTGCTAGTGCTTCAAAGAGCTTGCCAACGTCATCGGACTGATTTTTCTCTATTGAGATGCAGTTTTGTTCTTCACACATTTTTAGCTCCTTTGTCTTTTGTAAGTTGGAAAAAACATTCTTTCAAATTGTCAGAAAATCTCGCTCTTTTGTGTTCTACGCAAAGACCGAAAGCTAGCTGGTCAGTGTTTAGCCCGAAATGCTTACACAGCCAATATGAGGCACCATCTATGCGCTCATCATTAATAGATGACTCAGAGTCGTATAGCTCCTCGAACAGCGCAAACAGGGCGTCTGCTGGTGTTTTAAAGTCGTAGCATTCTTTTTCCATCTTGTCTCCTTTTACGGTGCACATTGTGCTTCCCGTTGTTTTCCTTTCTTTTGCCCTAACTATACTTCATGCTAAGAATAAGGTCAACACAAAGTTTTCATATGGTTAATAAATGTGCATTAGCTTAAGATGTTGACAACAGGAGGTCGCTATGCAATTACGAGAATATCTGGCGAAGTACAAAGTGAAACATAATACGTTCGGTAAAATTCTGGGTGTCCACCCAACACACTTTTCACAGGTTTTGTGCGGAAAGCGCAATCCGGGAAAGACTTTAATTAATCTGATTCTATTGTTAACAAAAGGTAAGGTTTCTGTAAATGAAATTCAAGATATACAAAATCAAGGTCATGCTGATTGACGACACGGAATACAAGTTCGAAGGAAGTATGGATTACGATATCCAGAAGAGGTTCGATAACAATGAGTGTCTCTGCATAAAATATCTCAACGGGGCTCTCACGTATATCCCAACAGTTAAAATCAAAATGCTGTTCGTAGAAGAAAGAATCTGAGTCTAACTCACGATAACCCTCAAATGCCTCGTGAAATTAACGAGAGCATAGTTGTAAAGCTAATATACAAAGCGCCGAAGACAAAAAAAAGGCCTGAAGAGTAAAAAAAGTTGTAGCTCTTTTAGCTCGACAGGCCTATTTTAAATCCAATGGAAACCAAAGAATTTCCAAAGGAGAGCACGTGCTTGAACACAATACCCATAAACAACAAGCACCGATTACAAATATAATGCAGCAAAGATACTGCAAAAACATCGTAGAGATGCTGTAATGCATCGGCGAGATGTCGTTTCTCGAAACATCATCAAGGAGAGATGCTATCAAACATCGTAGTAAAGATGTTCACAAACATCAAGGGGAGATGTCATTAAACATCGCCGAGATGTTGTTTTCGCAAAGGAAAGATGCTGTCTTAGCAAAGGAAAGATGATGTTTCGTCAAAAAAGATACCACGACAAGGTATTTAGCGCAACAATATCTCTCCTTAAAAAGAATTATTAGTAGCCATTAAGGGGAGGAAATCTTATGGCGGACAACTTTCAAGTCTTCGAAGAAGAAAAGCCAGATCACCATTACAGAACAGAGATACCAAATATTGTAGAGCTTTTGGGGCTTTCGCCTGTAGATCTCGCTATTTATTTCAAGCTTAAGCGCCCAGCTGGCGATGACGGCATGTGTACACGCTCAATAACCAAAATGGCTAAAGAGCTAAATGTTTGTGAAAACTCTGTAAGAAATTCCATAAAAAAGATGCGTGAGCCTTTTAAATTACTAGGCGGGAAACCATTAATTAGAAGCAGAGAAAGAAAAAAGAGCGACAAATCAAACGAAACCAATATCGTAACGATTGTGAATATATGGCGAGAGAACGGAGATTATTTTAGAGCTCAAGAAAAGAAAAATAAGGATAAGCAAACTCAAATACCCCCTTCACCAGATGAAGGGGATGGGCTTCATCAGATGAAGGGGGGGGCTTCATCAGATGAAGGGAAAGAAGAACCCTTTAAGAAGTCTAAGAAGTCTAAGAAGACTACTACTAGCAGCAGCTCCACAACAGATGAAAAACTGAA
>Ga0222673_1000287_pt1 | contig 26917 bp, 48 predicted proteins | sample AntAcemetagen801_FD_179845 | JGI IMG/M metagenome (GOLD analysis project Ga0222673, IMG submission 179845) | Saline water microbial communities from Ace Lake, Antarctica - #801 | ecosystem: Environmental > Aquatic > Non-marine Saline and Alkaline > Saline | place: Antarctica: Ace Lake...
ACAAAAGGTTTAAATACTACATATATCTTATATTTATACAAAGTAGGACGAATAACTATAAGATGAACAAACAAGAACAAAAAACAAAATGCCCAAATTGTGGAAGCGAAGAAGTCGTTAAGCGTGGAACATTTGAAACAAAGGCACACGGAAAGCAACAGAGATTTTTCTGTAAGAAGTGCGGAAAGAAGTTTATAGTTAGAACTGGCTTTTTTAGAATGAGAAACAACGCACAAAAAATAACAAGTTCTATCGACTTATTCTTTAATGGATTAAGCACAAGAAAAGTCCAAGCACATCTTAAAGCATTCTTTCCTCACAACGCCTCTAACGTTTCTGTCTATAATTGGGTTATCAAATATTCAAAGAAGATAAGCAAATTCACAGATAAATTAAAATTGAATGTTGGAAATGAGTTACAAGTAGATGAACAAGCCCATTTTAGAGTAGGCGAACAAAATTGGCTTATTGATTCTATTGATACTAAAACTCGTTTTGTTGTAGCTTCAAGTTTTAGAAAAGCAAGAGGACAGATAGAAATTAAGGAAGTTCTTGAAACTGCAAAATATAAAACACGGGGAAATATAACTACTATTACGACTGACGGATGGAAAGTTTATACTAAGTTAGTAAAACAAACTTTTGGTTATTATAAATTTCAAAGAGGAGAGATGTTTCATAATGTTAATAAGGGCTGTGATAACAACGGCTTTAATATCCCTATTGAGAGATTTCACAATAATGTAAGAGATAGAACTAAAATAATGCGTGGCTTTCACGGAAGCGTAGAAAGTGCTGATACAATCTTAAAAGGATTTGTTATTTATTATAACTTCATAAGAAAACATCAAGGAATTAATTGTTCTCCTTTTGAATTGGCTACGGGTGTTAAATTAAATAATCCTAATAAGTGGATGGACTTAATCCAATTATCCCAAGATTTATAAGATGAAGAATCTAAAAAATCCTATGAGTGTAACAGGATATTCTATTTACAAAGAGGATGTTAAGAAAAGAAAACAGCGAAATACATTATCAGAACTATATCCGAAATTACCAAACAAAAAATATTCTGTAATATATGCCGACCCCCCGTGGGATTATAATGGCAAACTTCAATTTGATAAGAGTAGTAAGGGGGTAGACGAGTTGGATGTTTCAAGAAAAATATTTATTAGTTCCGCTTCTTTCAAATATCCAACATTAAAGTTAGAAGAATTAAAAAAATTACCTTTAACAGATATAGCTGAAGAAGATTGTCTTTTATTTATGTGGACATCAAATCCACATTTATCCCAGGCAATAGAACTCGGGGAGGCATGGGGTTTCAAATATAGAACTATCGCATTTATTTGGGATAAGATGAATCATAACCCAGGGCAATACACCTTATCAAATTGTGAGATATGTTTAGTTTTTAAAAGGGGGAAAATCCCACAACCAAGGGGTGCAAGAAATGTTCGTCAGTTAGTAAGAGTTCCACGAGGGAAACATAGCGAAAAACCCATAGAGGTTTTAAAAGGAATAACTCAAATGTTCCCAACACAAGAAAAAGTAGAATTGTTCGCAAGACGAACAGAAGAAGGATGGGATTGTTGGGGACTGGATGTTTTTGAAAAAACTAATAAGTCTTAACTTAAAGCAAAAGGGGTTTTATATATTTATTAAAATGGTCTATTAGTGGGGTGATGTCTTTTTGATTTCTCCACATAAAAAAATGTTTTTTCTCTTTTCCATACCATAAAGTAACTTCCCTTACTCTACACGGGTCTCTTGTTATATCTCCCTGAAAAATAACCCAAAATGGCAAAACACCTTCTCCAAGTTTTCCCTTTTTACTTAATGCTTCTAATAAACCTGGAGTAAAAAATTTATTTGACCTTTCATGTGCATTTCCCCTACCAACTTTTCTTTCTTTACCCTCTACCCATCCATCCTGTCTTTTTACCTCTATGTAAATTGTTTTTTTAGTATCAATATTATCTATTGCATAGTCGGGTGCAATTCCATGTTTTTTTATTTTATCTTTTGGAACATTATAAATTTGTTTCAAAACCTTCTCGTCAAGTTCTACATCAAGATAAATATTCTTAAAATCTTGTGGCTTTGGTCTTATTCTAAAATTAGTCCCTATAAATAATTCTTTGAACACTTCATAAAAACTCTTTTCTGCAATTCCTGCGTTTGCCCCACTATAATCTTGCCATGTTTCTCTTAATCTTAATGCGTCAGTTCCCATATAAAAGAAACTTAAAAGAAACTTAAAAACCTATCCAATAAGCCCAATTAACTTAACAGAGTAGTGCGAACGGAAAGTATTTAAATATAGAGTGTATTAATTTACATGGCTGAATATAAATCTGTGTCTCATCCATGGAAAAGAAAGAAGAATGGGAAGAGACAAAGTTGCCCAGAACATATTAGAATATGGTTACTTGAATATGGAGAGATACCAAGTGGAAATATAATCCATCATATCAATGGTAACAAGCATGACAATAGAATAGATAACTTAGAGTGTATTAATAGATCAAAACATGGATTTATCCATTCTCGTCAGTCAATGAGAAATTAATATCTCCAACCTCATCCCTTATAGAATTACCCCAAGCTACAACATCACTCTTCTCACAATAGCACCGAGTGTCTTCATCAGCCCATCCACAATTCTCTGCGATTTCTTTTTGTAAATGATTGTAAGCAGACAATCTAGCGACGAGGATTATAACAAGTATGAGAACAGCGACGGCAGTAAATGGTTCAATCCATTTTTTATAAAAAGTAACAAACTCCATATTTATTAATTAATAACAAGCTTTAAATACTTATCTCTCTTCCTTTTATCGTCGAGAGTAGATAACATCTAACTCGATTGGTTGTAAGTACAAAGGACTTAATCTCCTGCAGGACATTGAGTTATATAATCCATGTTGCCATCTTTTTGGCAGTTGTTATACAAAAAACTTACACGGTGGGGACTTGTTCCCCACCACTTTATTTTCTTGTTTTTAGGAAACTTTAAATAGTAGTTTTGTGTCTGTTTTATATGAATAAACAGATAGTTTTAAGTTTAGGAATGTTAGTTTTATTGTTAAGTTCTGTTAGTGCAATATCAACTAATTTTTTCTATAGTGAAAACTGCCCACATTGTAAACAAATTCATCCTCTTGTCGTCGAGCTTTCAAAACAATTTTCAATTAGTTTTTTAGATATTAATAAAGGAAGTTATAATGTTCAAGGAGTTCCTTTAATAGAAATTTTTACTTCTGACAATAGAAAAATTAATTTAGTTGGTTCACAAGAGATACCAAAATATTTAGAGTGTGAATTAAATGAGGTGAGTTCAAAAGAATGTCCTACTTATTCAGTAGAGGAAGGATATAGTTGTGATACTCAATCTTGGTTTATTAGATAATGGTTAGATTAGGTGCACCTGGAACTGGATTTAGTTCAAGAGACACTGGTAGGTCAGTTGAAACTATTGCTGGATTAGCCGCTAGAAGAAGAAGTAGTGGAGGAAGTAGCAGTCGTCCAACACCAACAAAGAATGTAAGAATACAAGGTGGACAGGTTTTTATTAATGGACAGGGATTTTCAGTAGCACCAGCATTACAAGCAAGTTTTATTCAGCAACAAACTGGTGGTTCTGGTGCTTCTGCACAAGCTGCACTAGCATTAGTAAAACAAAACAAAGCGAGAGCCGACGCTGCAGCTAAACTTCAAGAAGCAAAAGCACAGGCTGAAAAACAAAAAATACTAAAACAAAGGAATGTTATAATTGCAAGAGGTGCAAGAGAGAAGGTCAGAACTTCAAGAGATGCAAGAACTGGTAATAAATTAAGAATTACCGAATGGCAAAGCGGTGCGAATAAAGTTAGAAGAGTTCAAGATTTAACTGCTGGAACTGTTAAATATACTTCTTTTGGAACTGGTCGTGGTGGTGGTTCTGCTAGAATAACTGGTGGGGTTATAGCTCCAGGAGAGAAAGCACCAATTACTTTTAAATTACCAAAAGACTTCACTAAAAAAATAAATGTAACTATACCTAACGACGTAAAAAGAATGGTAGAGAATAACAAACTATCTTCTGCAATTAATAATGTTAAAACTACAAAACAACTTAATGCTGCTATTCAAAGAGATATTAAATTGGGTAGAGCTTCGGCTTTCTTATTGGATGTTGCTGATATTGTTAGTGGTGGTGCAATAACTGAAAAGAAAATTAATGTAGATCAAGCTGTTTTGAATAATCGTATAATTAAATTTAATGATAAGTATAATGGTAGAGAGTTATCCGAAGCTGAATATAAAAAAGCAAATGCAGAACAAAGGTTTATAGAATCTCAACAAAAGAAATTAGATTTAAGAGTAAATAGTTTAGTTTCTTCTAAGAAGAACAAAGTAAGAAACTTCTATCAATCTTTAAGTGTTCAAAAAACTCCTAGATTAACTGTTCAACAACAGGCGGATGTTATAAAAGCTAGAAATCAAAATGTTGCTATCCAAGCACAGATAAAAGCTAACGCTCCAACTATAAATAGATTAAGAAGAGAAATCCAAACTAGAGAAACAGAAATAAGAAGATTGCAAAATAAAACTAATAGAAGTATGCTTGAAGAATTAAAAATATTTAGATTAAAGAATAAAAACAATACAGCAGAAGGAGCAATCGCAAGATTAAAATTTGAAGCACCTCCTAAAATTGTAGCGGGTACTTTCCCTATAATCCCAGCGTCTGCAATACCAAGCGGAATATCACAGGTTCGTTTTGTTGGAACTCAAAAGGTTGGAACTGGTGGAAGAATTGTTACTGACTTAGTGTTTAAAACCAATAAGGGAGTTATGGGTTTAGCCAGAGGAGTTTCAACAACAGTAAAGGGTAAAACTGTTTCTATGGTTGCTGGAAGATTTGGGAGAGTTACTGCCAAACTAATGAAGGGTACTAGAAAACTATCTAAAACTAGAACATTCTTTGGTGTTGAAAAGGGTGTTGTTAAGAGTGCTAAGTTTACTTCTGATAAATTACTTAGGATTGCTAAGTTTATTCAGAAAGAAAAAAAGTCAGGATTGTTAAGAGTTATTAAATCAAATATTAAAGGTATGCAACAATCTGGTGTGGGTAGAGTTCTTACAGTAAGGGGTAGAACATTCTTTAAACCGTTTATTAGATTTCCTTCTGGAAGATTAGGTGCTAAGTTAGGTAAAGGAATTGATTTAGATGACTTTGCTTCTGTATCTGCAATATTAACTAAGGGAGATTTGAGTTCAATCATTGGAAAAACAATAACATTGAAAGGTAGAAAGTCAGAATTTATAGGAATGATTAAATCTTTATCTGGTACTGGATCTAAAGTAATTATATCTGTTGAAGGTAAACAACAATATTCAAAGGCATTACAGAAACTATTTACTTCTGTTGCTGCTGCGGTTTCTAAAGCAGAAAGAAGTGGAAGGTTCGCAACTAAAACATTAACTCTAGCGGGTGCTGCCTCTGCATTATCTAAAACAGTACCAACAGTTTCTAGTCTTAAATCTGCTAAGACAACTTTAGTAAAAAAACAAGTAAAGATTAAGCAAACTATCCAAGTAAAAACTATTCAAAGGAGAATCATTTCTAAAACTAGACGAGTTGCAGTACAAAAGAAGAAAATATCAACAAAACAAAAATCACTAGTAAAACAAATTAACAATCAAAAACAAAAGATAAAACAATTATCCAGGAATAAAACTAAACAAGCTAGGAAACAAGTTAATAGAATAAAACAAAGTTTGAAAATAAATCAAAAGTCATTACAGAAACAAAAGCTAAAACAGAAATTAGCTACTAAACAATTATTAAGAATGGTTACTACTCCAAAACCAATAGTACCTAGGGGGAGTATTCGTTTGCCTAGAATAATCATTCCAAAGTTACCTAGAGGGTTTACGTCTAAGAAGTTATCTAAAGCACAGGCGACTTTCTTTGTTATAACAAAGAAGAAGGGGAAGATGGTTAAACTTTATCCTAAACCACTAACGAAAATTGATGCCCGTAATTTTGCTGTTTATAGTATTGATAATAATTTAACAAGAACAGCTTTTCTTTCTCCTCTTGGAAAATCAAAGAAGGTTGTTAAATTGCCTAGTAAAATGTCTAGTTACTATTCTAAGAATAAAAGAAAAGTCCGTCCTTTCAAAATACGCCATGGTAAACGTAAACAGTTATTAAATGGATTTATAGAGAAATCTAAATTTATACAAGATCGACCGAAGGAAAAAGCACAGATGAGAAGGTTGAGAAGAAAAGTTAAAAGAAAACCTATTAAGAGAACTCCTATTAAAAAAAGAAAATCATCGTCTGCAATACAGAAACAAAGATTAAGAAATTTAGCAAAGGCAAGGGCTGCATTAAAAAGGAAGAGGAAGAGATAATGAAATATCTTTGGGCAGTTTTTGCATTAATATTTATGCTAACATTCGTAAGTGCTGATTCTATTGGAGATGGTTATAAGGTAGATGAGGAAATGCAGATAACAAACTATTGTCAGGCTGGAACTTGTACTTATATGAATCTATCTAGTCTTGAATATCCAAATGGTACAATAACTTATCTTAACTCTGTAATGACACAAAATGGACAAACTTTTAATTATACTTTTACTCCAGACAAAGTTGGTACTTATTACTTTATAACTTGTGGAGATTCCACAACGGCGGCTTGTGATAAAGATACTTTTATTACTACTTATAATGGGGAGATAAATAGTAATAATGTTGCTATTTATATTGTTCTTCTAATTTTTATGTGTTCTTTAATCTTCGGTTATTACAGATTGAGACAAACTGTGAGCTTTGATAAATGGTATGCAAGTATTCTAAGAAAATATGAACATAAGAATTATATTAAATCAAATTTCTCATTTGTATTTTATAATCTAGCTAAGGATTCATTATTGATATATTACTCACTCGTGTTTGTTGTTATAATGTTGTTGTCAGATATTGTGTTTATGTTCAATGTTATTTCTTTAATACCAATTATTGAAAAGGTTGTTATGCTTTATTCATTTGGTATAATTGCGGTTGCTTTCTTATTCATAGGTAAGGCACAGGAAATGATTGTAAGCTTAATTGATGATATAAAAAACGCAAACTGGGGGATAGAGAAATGAAAATAAAAGAAACGAGTACAAAGATGGCTGATGACTTTAGGGATTTCTCGAAGAGGGCTGCAATAAACCATGCCTTTACTAAAAAATTACTTAAACAACTTACTATGCCAGAGATGCAAGTTAGAATAGTAAGATATTTTAAGTTGAATAACCCTAGATATTTAGAGTTAATAAATATGGAGGAAGAAAATGCTTGACGCACTAGAGAAGAGTAAGAGATATGGTAGTATGGTTTTTTTAGCAGTTGCTTTAATATTTATAATGGTGTCTGGTGTTTTCTTTGCTGTGACTTATTATGTGATGGACACAACACAAACAGCTTTAGAAGGAGCTAATTGTACAATAGTTAATAATTCATTGGTAAGTAGTTGCCAAGAGTTATTTGCATACTCTTTCTATCCTGTGTTACAATTAAGAAGTATAATAGTTTGGTTTAGTTATCTATTCATATTTGGATTGGTTATATCAATATTAGTTGTAGGATATAAAAGTGGTTCATCACCAGTTCTAATGGGAGTTAATGTTATATTTACAATACTTTTTACATACGGTGGAATAGAACTTTCAAATGTGTACAGATTGTTATTAGATAATGCGATGTTTAGAAGTTGGATGATTCCGTTTGTAGTTTATAATAAAATAATGATATACTTCCCATGGTTTATCTTTATGGTTTGTCTGGCCGCATTAGGATTAGGAATAGTCAATTTTCAAAAAGCTGCTGTGAATGAAGATCCAGATATTAACAATTATTAAAATGAATAGTCACTCAATAAAAATATTTAGTATAGTTTTCTTAATGACAATTATGGTAACTCTTGTTTCTTCACAAGGATTAATTGTACCTTTTGGAACTGAAGGTGTAAATTACTCTATAAATGTTAATCACTCCTATTTCTCTGATGCATGGATTACTAACATTGGAACTCTAACGGATGTAGACGCCAACCAACACAATAACGTCGGGGGAGTTTTAACTATCTCTGAAACATATCTAAAATCATGGGCTGATTTAATCTATGCTCCTTTATCTTCTTTAGCTAATTATCTTCCTTTGGCTGGTGGTACAATGACGGGTGATATTAATATGGGTGGAAATGATATAATTTATGGCGGTGCTAATAGTTCTTTTAACACTTCATTATTAATTGATGGGGATACTACAGGTGGAAATGCAACATTAGTAATTGATAGTGATTTAAATAAATATTCATGTATTAATCTAACAGAAGGCGGAAGATTCGGATTCCAAATTTGTAATGATGGGGCTGGAAGTAATAGATTTGTAATTGCTAATGCTGATACTGGACAAGAATGGATGTGGATTGATAGAGATGATGGAACAATTAATTTTCTTAATATAACAGAAGTCCATTCTAATTTAATCGCAGAATATTTTATTGGCGATGGTTCTGGATTAACTAATCTAAATACAACTTTGCTTAACGCAACTTTGAATGGAAGTTTTTTATCTATTGACGGTTCTAATGCTATACAAAATATTGATATAGGACTTTATAATCTAACTGCAAACGCTTTCTTCGGTGACACAGCAAACTTCACTACCCTTATTGTAGGGAATGCGAATATTGAAGATACTTATTGGAATTTTACTAAATTACTAAACGGAACATTAGTTCAAAATTCTACTTTGAATACTAGACTTGGGGATTATATTAAGAATAATACTGATGGTTATGTTATTAAAGCAAGTGAAGTTAATGTTACTGGATATGGATATTTTAGTTGGCTTGGTAATTTGGCAAATAAAATAACTACTATATTTGCTGTTACAATTCATGCAGATGTATTGAATTCAACAGGAACAATTTATTCAAATCAAACTTGTTATACTCAAGATTGTTCTGCTAGAATTTATCATAATGGGACGGGGATAATAATAACATCATAATGGAAAAAATAATTAATAAAATAAAAAAAGGTGTAGCGACGGGACTTGTAGGGGTTTTGTTAGCCTGTCCAACACTTAAAGCAGAAAGCTTAAATTTACAATTAAATTCTTCTTTTGTTGGAAGTAGTTATGTAAGTGATACGTTTAATGCAAGATACGATACTCTAAATAGTGATATTAGTAATGGTTATGATGTTAATGATATTAAACAAACTCCTGATACTACTAATAATAACTTTATTCAATCCTATACAATAGATACAGGATTCCCTTTGACAGAAGATTATAGAATTTTTGACCCAAATGAAACTTATTGGGATATTAGATTAATGGCAGAAGATTACGTTGCGTTTGAAGGATTTACAGGAACAGCTAGAGTAGAAGTTGATGATACTAATGCGATAACTAATTTAAATAGTGCTTATGATGTTTTTCTTCATAGATATGATAAAGATGAAAATTTTGTAGAAACTTATGATATGCGAGACCCAAATAATTATACTATTGATTGGAGTGTAACAAATGCGTTAGGAAATTATGCAACACTTGAATTAATGGTTGGCTATCAAACTAATTATGCAGATTTTAATGCTGATGGTGTTGTTAATTTTGTAGACTATTCTATGTTAGCAAGTAATTGGCAAGATACAGGTGTTGGATTAACAGGAGATTTAGATGAAGATGATGATGTTGATATGAATGATTTATTACTCTTTACTAATGAATGGTTGTGGACGGGGGGGGGGCATGAACTAAAATGAAGAAAATATTTTTATTATTAAGTGTAATTATAGTTTTATCTGCTCAATTAATTTCTGCTGAAGATTTAGGAAGTGAACTTGTTGATTGTTATAATTTTAATTGTTCAAATGATTGGATTATAGGAAGCGGATTTAGAATTATTACAGCCTCAAATTTGTCTGTTTTTAGTTCAATTTATTATCCTAATACATCCTCCCTCTATCAAGATATTTCTTTAAATACTAATGAGAAATATAAAATAGTTTTAGATGTAAGGACTACATGGTTTGATTGGCATAACTTTTGGGTTGAATTAGGAGGAGTCAATAGTCCAATATACAATAGTAGCGGAATAAAAACTTTTTATTTAGAACCTACTCAAAACCAAAATTTGACACTATGGGTCAATAGAACATATAACGAATCAATAAATGCAAATGTTATTTTTAATAATATATCCATTAAGCAAGTAAGCGAAGGACTAAATTTAAGCTTTGGTATTGGCACACCAGATAGTGGGAATATTAGTTCTATTAATAATCTCTACGTGAATGTTTCTATAACAGGTTCAGATTTCCAAAACATAACCTATTCTCTTTATAACGAAACATCTCAAATAAACATAACAACATTTACTTCGAAAATTGATACTATAAACTGGACTGATTTAAATGATGGATTGTATTTTTACAATGTAACCATATCAAATTCTACAAGCTCATTTTCAACTGAAACAAGAAATATTTCCATTCAGGCTACGACTAATATTAGTTTTTGCCGAACTTTAAGCGAGTCAGATACTGTTTATAATCAAATTTCAGATATTGAAACAGATTCCCTTTCTTGTATTATAATAATTGGTTATAATATTACTTTTAATGGGAATGGATATAAGTTGACTAATGGTGGAGTACAAATAGTTGCTACAAGTTCAACTCTAAACAATACTGATGTAAAGGGAATAACTTTAAGTTCAGATAGTAGCGAAAATAATGTTATAAATAACTATATCCATAATTGCACTTTTTATTGTATATCTCTCGGGGATTATCAAGTTGAAGGGAATACATTTCAAAACAATATTTTAAATCAATCAAACGATACTGGGATTTATTTTCGCGGAACGAATGTTTTTGGATTAATTACAGGAGATAATAATAATATTTTTAGAGATATTGCTTTTTATAATATCGCTGGTTATGATGTTTATATGCCAACAATTTCAGAACTTTTCACAACCCAAGAAAATAAAAACAACACTTTTATAAATTGCTCCTTTGCGGACGAATATGTTTCAGGAGCAAATAATCAACTTCTAAGAAAGAGATATTATCAATCTTATGTAAAAAATCTTAATGAAGAAGAAATATCAGATGTTAATATTACTATCTACGATAAAAATGATGATTACTTATTAAACTTTTCTACAAATTCTTCAGGGTTAGCAGATAGAATTGAATTAGACGATTATTATAACAATGCAGGGTCTATCACTTATTATTCTAATTATACAATATACGCACAAAAAAGTTGTTACCCATCATTGAGACAATATTATAATGTAACACTAGATAACTATGGGGACAATCCTTTAATTTTAGGAAGTTCAACTTATCAAAACTGGAATATAGATTGTTCTAAAAATTGTGTTATAGATTATCCCATAACAATAAATTATAATATTTCTTTATATGGAGGCGGATTAACAACAATTGATTCTAGTCTTTATTTTTTAAATCCTCATTGGCATATATATAAAGAAGATGGATGTGATTTATTCATAAACAATGGAGTCTCAATATCTTAATGAGTTCGCATTAACTGAGGAATAAGTAAAGAACTTTAAGCTGTTTAGTCTTTATATAATTTGCTATTAAGATTTGTTTTGTGTTACTCTTTCTTAATGAGAATAAATCTTTATAAAGATTAAGTTCTATGATATTATTACCTTGTTTGGCTTCTGTCAAGCGGGGTGGCCTTCGGGTCTTCGCATGTCCGCCCATAACGGAATGCGATTTAAAATGCAATGGTAAAAGATGAAAAAAAAGCAGTGAAACAGAAAGCAATGTTCTACTTTAGCGAGAAGTTAAAATGTCATGTTAAAAAAGTTCCTACAGGATTTGTTAACGGTATTCTTAAATCTGAATTAGAGAATGATACTTTTTATTGGTTTGAGGATTTAAGAACTACTGGGAAAGATGAGAGATTATTTCTAGATGAGATATTTGATATTAAAGATTATGAGGATGAGGTATGATGGTGACTGTTGCTACCAAAGATGTTGGTGAGGTTAAGGATGTTTATAGCTATATTAATTATAAAAGAACTTGTGAGGATATGATTGAAGATTATATTAAAAAGGAGTTGGAGATTGATGGATAACTCCGAAAGAAAGTTAGAGGCTGAATGGATTATAGCACAGAATATTTTAGGAGAATTAATTATGAATGATTTTTCAAAAGAAAGTTATGATAAATATTCTGTTACTGATTTTTTATGGAATTATAAAAAGAAAGAACCTAGATTATCTTGGGGAACTTGGAAAAGATATTATACAGAAAATTTAGATACTGTTCTTAATGGATTAAAAACATCTGTTGAATATGTTGATATTCATGGTGAAATAAAACCAATACCCGGGAAACCATTAGTAGAAACAGAAGAAGAAAGGGTTAAGAGATTAGATGAATTAGAGAAAAGTTTAACAAATGAAGAGGTTTATAATATTTTTACTCCAGAGGGGCAAGCTAAACAATTTTATAAAGATCAGCCATTTTTTTATGATAATGTTAAAACATTCCACCTATGGAATAAAGAAGATAAATTTTGGGAAACTTGTGATGAGGTTGATATGCTTAATAAATTAAAAATGAATATACCTAATGCTGATACAATTAATTCTAAAACAAAGAGTGAAATAATTACTGCATTAAAACAAGTTGGTAGAAATAAGAAACCGGAAGACGCACCAAAGACTTGGGTGCAATTTAAGAATAAGATTGTTGATATTATTAGTAGTGAAGAATTTATACCATCTCCAAAATATTATACAACAAATCCTATTCCATGGAATATTTCAGATGATCCAAGTACACCCACTATTGATAGATTAATAAGAGAATGGGTTGTTGATAATGTTTCTCAAGATGAAACTTATATTAAAACCATGAAAGAAATTATTGCTTATTCAATTTGCTCCGACCAATTTTTGCAAAGGATGTTTGCTTTTTGTGGTGCTGGTATGAATGGGAAAGGTACTTTTATAAAATTATTAACTAAATTTATAGGTAATAAGAATTATTGTGCAAGTGATATAAAGGTTCTTTCTACAAATAATTTTGAATCAAGTGCTTTGTATAAAAAATTAGCTTGTATTATGGGTGAGGTAGATGCTAGTGATTTAAAGAACACAAACACAATCAAGAAATTATCTGGAGAGGATGATATGAGATTTGAGTTTAAAGGTAAGGGTTCTTTCACTGAAGAATCTATAACAACTTGTTTGATAGCTACAAACTCTATGCCAACCACTCCAGATAAAAGTATGGGATTTTATAGAAGATGGTTGATTGTAGATTTCCCTCATCAATTTTCTGTTAAGCGTGATTTAATAGGGCAGATACCTGACTCAGAATTTGAGAACCTAGGGAGAGTGTGTTTAGATTTATTAAGGGAAATGCAGGAAACAAATAAACTAACAAATGAGGGAGACTTAAAAGAAAGAGAGGCTAGGTTTGAAGAAAGGTCAAACCCAATTATGAAATTTATTGAAGATAGGTGTGAGGAAGATGGTTTTAGTAAAATTGAACTTAGAGAGTTTTGTAATGCATTTAATGCTTATTTAAAATCTAAACACTTAAGGACATCTAGTCCGAAAATGATTGGTAAAATGTTAAGAGAAGAGGGGTTTGAAATATCTCCAAGAAAGATTTTGAAGGGTGCGGATGTCATTTCTTGTAAATGTGTTACAAATATTAAGCTTAAAACTACTATAACTACCCAAACTACTATAATCTCAAGTCAAAATACACGTAATGAAATGACTCAAAAAAATAGTAGTTTGGGTAGTTTGGGTAGTTTTCCACAGGAAACGGAGGTGTCTGATGCCAACTAACCCCAAAAACATCCCAAAACCACAACTCTTAAAGATAATTTCTATAGCAATTAATAAAGAAATCGAAGAATTATTAAAAGAAGTAGAGTTCAGAGTAGATAGAATTAATAAATTAGCAGCGGAGATAGAATTATGAATAAATACATCCCAAAACAACATGGTTGCCCATATAGAACCTCAGATGGCATATGTGTTCATAAAGGAATGAATATGTGGAAAATTAAAAAGAAGAGTTTCTGTGCGTATAATAACCCAGAAAAGTGTGGAATGTATTGTGAGTGGGTTGAGGCAAGAAAAGAGATTCTTGTGCCTATAAACCCACCTCTCCATCCATCTCACAAGAGAGGTGTGAATAAATAATGGTATATAAAAGATTTTGTTTAGATTGTGATGAATTATTCCAACCTACAGGTAAGTGGCAGAAGTATTGTGTTAAATGCCAGAAGCTAAAAAGAAAGGAATCTAAAAATAAGAAGAAGATTTAAAATGAAAAGATCATATGTAAAAAAGATATGCCCATGCTACGGAGATGAAAAATACTTTATGAAAAAACAACAATGTAATAACTGCCAATTCAAAAAGAAATGTTTGTTACTTTGTAATAGTAAGGAAGTATTTGACGTAATCAACTAAAAAGAATACATTTATATAGTTAATAATATTAAGAATAATATGGTGAACGAAATAAAAAAGAATGGTGAGGTTATATTAAAATATCTAACTTCCCGAGAGAATATTACTCTTACAGAGATGGAGAATGGTATTAAATTATCTCGAGGACAGATTAGAATTGCAATAGCTTTTCTTCTTGGTGCTGAAAAGATTAGTGAATTTAAAATAGGAATGGCAAAGGTCTACAACATACAATGAATTTAAAGCAAGCAATAAAACAAAAGGTGAATGGAAAAAAGTACCCAAGGTTATTCAGGATTAAACTGGGGAAAATACTGATGGTTATGGTAGCTTTGCCAATCGGAACATCCGCATTATTCCCATTGGCCGCTGCTATGATGATCCCAGTTAAACCAACACTTTGGGCTAAGGATAAGATTAGATACTTAAAAGAGTGGAGGAATTTAAAATGATAACAACAATGAAATATATTAAAGGTGTAGATACGAGATTAAGAAGATTAGTAACTTATAGAGATTTATTATCTATTGATTATAGAATTAAAGTATTCCCTGCGGAGTTGAAATATGAAAAAAGATAAATCAAATATGATAGACTTGGTAGTAGTTGGTGGAGCTGGAGTGATTATAGGAGCAATCGCCGTATGCCTACTTATACTAGCAGGTGGGACAACACAATTTATGACAGATCAAGAATGTAATAATTTAACACAACAATCTTTTATCAATGGAACTTCTTTTGGAATGGAATATGCTTTAATCCACATAACTAATCAATCTATCCAATGTAATCAGATTCCAATAACATATCAAAATATCTCATATATTTTATACCCACTTGAATGTTTAAATCTAAATAATAAGGAGGCACAAAAATAGCAACAATAGCAGACGAATCAAATAATTACGAACCAGCAACTACAGCAAACATCGCAGATCTTGAAAGAGTTTCTACATCAGCAGAAGTAGTAGAAAAAACATATAAAGAAGGAACTGAAGATGAGTTTAAGCTTAAAGTAATTACTATCGGTAAAATTGATTATCGAGTTCCAAATACTGTCTTTGCCAACATTAAAGCAATTCTTTCAGAGAACCCAGAATTGAAAAGCTTTAAAGTTAAGAAAGATGGAACAGGAATGAGTACAAGATATACAGTAATACCACTAGGGTAAACTCAATCAAACTAAAACTTATTTATTTATTATATTTATCCCCTTAGGGATAATCGACAAAGGTTAACTCCGATGTCACCTCTTTTTCCACCGGCCTTCGGGTCGGTGGTTTAAACTCACAATGGGAAAAAAATTCAACAAAGAAGAAGCATTGAAAAAGAAAGCAGAGATAGAGTTTAGGTTGCATTCCGAATCTATCAAAAAGGAGTCGTTGGAGGTGAAGAATGAAAGATAAAGGAATGAGTGATAAGGAATTTAAACGAATCAATAAAGAAATTGAAGAATGGAATAAACTAAAGAAAGATATTAAAGAAAAAGCGGGGTTGATTAGTGTCGATAATTATGATAAAGATTCAGTAATATTTTCTATTCTCGGATTAAAAGATAAAAAGGAAAAGAAGAAGTTTATAAAAGTCCTCATTGGATTTCAAGAAAACACCTTTCTAAGTACATTTAATGCTATGCACGATTATTTTGAAAAGACCCTTAGAAAAGATTATGTTTTTATAGAGGATATTTCTGTTTTTCATAATATGTTTGGGATGATTAAGGACAGGAAGAAGTCATGGAAAAATGAAATTAAGAGCGTAGAGAAACAAATAATCGACACAAAAAAGAAGATAGTTAAATCTAAAGATTATGATGAACAGAGTAATTTGAAATATAGCCTTTATGGATGCGATGATAGAATTAAAGAAAGTTCGGCAAGAGTAAGGATTTTAGAAGATTTATACCAACAGCTAAAATTTGATATTAAGAGATTAGAAACGACGCAGAATACAGGGAAGGTGAAAGCATGAAACCAGAAACAAGATTAGAAATATTAGAACTATTAGATGAAGAATCTTTCACAGCACCTACAAAGAAGCAGACAGCTATCCTCAGTTATAAAATGGCAATAGAGGACTGCAACGATAGTTAAGACGAACATGAAAGAACAAACAAAACAAACAATAATAGCATCAATATGGTTATTTACAGGAGTAGGGCTCACTGTTTATAATTTATGGATGGGAGTTGCATGGGCCGCATCAGCATATTTATTTAAAGAACTAAATTCGCAGTCCAAACCAAATAGGAACAATGAGTAAAAAACACAGTAAAGAAGTAAATGAATATGTCAGAAGTTTATCTGACACAGAGTTAGCTTTAGGAAATTCAACACTATTAATAGCAATATTAAATAAAATACCACTTGCACTAAAACTTACACTATTAAAAGATGAAGTAAAAGTTGCAGAAGTTTCTTTAAAAGAAATAAAAAGAAGATTAACTAAAAACAAACCAAAGACGAAATGATAAATATATATAGCAAAGAAGCAGAAGAATTAATAAAAGAAACTCTTAGATTTTCAGAAAGTCATTCAAGAGTTAGAATACATGAATGGAAAAATTTCATAGATTATGATTTAATTCCATTAATTAAAAAATTTCAAGGTAAAGACGCAATCTGATTAAAATGAGTAGCATACAATTAAAAGAAAGGTTGAAAGAGAAACTTTTAGAAAAGAACAGAGGTAGGAATGCATATTTCCTAGAACTAAATTTTGAAGAAGTCTGTGAAATAATAGATGATTTCTTTGAAGAATTTGCATTCGCCTAAGCCTTAAAATGGGAAATGAAGAAATAGAAGAAGAAATATATAATCAAGATTTAAATAGAAATTTAGGAAATGATAGCGATGACGATAAATATGAAGACGCATAAGAATGAGATGTCGAATTAATACATAAGTTTATATACTTATTATTATTATACTTATTATAATGAAAACGTTAAAATGTAAAAAATGCGGATATGAATGGGAAACGTCCTCGACGATGGTTATGGTTAGTTGCCCTAGTTGTGGAAATAAAGTAAAAATTAGAGAAATTAAAGAATGAAATCACATAAAGAATTTACAGAAGAAATAATCGAACTAATTAGAGAACCAACTCTACCAGAGAAAACTAAAGACGCTTTGAATGTCAAAGAGAAAATAGAATGAACTTATTAGAAACATCATCCAAGATAATGAATAGATGGAGAGAGAAGTTTGAAGATTTAGAAAACGAAGAAGGTGCAGAGTATTTAGACTTTGATATATGTGAATCAATTATGCACACAACATTAAAAGAAGAAATGATTAAATATTATCATAGAAGTGACGGTAATAAACACAAATTCATTCTAGAATTTTTAAACATAACAGAAGACGACGTAAAGAATGTCAAAGAGGTCGGGGTATGAAAATGGACAAGGTAGCTGGAAGCGGAAATGATGAGTTCTATACTCCAGAGTATGCAATAACCCCAATTCTAAAATATATTTCAAGAGATAAGGTAGTTTGGTGTCCATTTGATACAGAAGATAGTAACTTTGTAAAAATGTTAGAAAAGAATGGTAATAAAGTAATTGCCACACACCTAGAATCTGGTAGGGACTTTTTTGAATTTGAACCACCAAAATATGATATTATTTTAAGCAATCCACCATACTCATTAAAGGCACAGGTCTTTGAGAGATTATTCACATTGAAAAAACCATTTGCTATGTTGGTGGGTGTTGTAGGATTATTTGAAAGTCAAACTAGGTTTAAGATGTTTAAAAATAATGACTTTGAAATTATGTATATGGATAAGAGAATTGCCTACTTTAAGGATTTCACAGAACAGAAACCAAGTTTAAATCCTCCATTCTCTAGCGTTTATTTATGTCTAAATATATTACCACAACAGATAGTATTTGAAGAAATTATAAAACCGAAATATTCAAAGCACGACGCATTACATGAATCTAAAGACGACAACAATGTCAAAGAGGTAGCGGAATGATAATTAATGGTAGAAGTGGCGATGACCCAAGATTCAAAGAACCAGTAATCGCAGAGTTATATGGAAAGTTTATAGGATATATTGAAGAAAAAGGATTAACGAGTGGAAAGGAATTTAAAGGAACAATCCAAGATTGTTTTTCTTGCAGTAAAAGATATATTCATATATGGGATAATGATGATTCAAAGGATTGTCAAATTGTTGTTTTCTTATGTTCTACTCAATTTAGAATAGAGTTTGGAGTTTACAATAAAAAAACTAAAGAAGTTACTTACAGGAATAAATTAGATAATCTAAGATATAAAATATCAGATGGGGAACAAGTAGAATTAATTGATTCACATCAAGAAAAGTTTAACGAATATTTCAAAGACTTTAAAAATAAATTTAACGAGCAGTTCGCCTTACATGAATCTAAAGACGACAACAATGTCAAAGGGGACGTGGCGGATGAATAAGGTAATATTGGACTTATGTGGTGGAACTGGATGTTGGAGTAATCCTTGGAAGGCTGCAGGTTATGAAGTAATTGTAATGACATATCCAAAGTATGATGTTTCTAAATGGAGAGAATACCCAGAGATAGTAGAGTTAATCAAATCAAATAGAATTTTTGGAATACTTGCAGCACCTCCATGTACAATGTTCAGTATAGCGAGAAACGATAAAACAGCAAAACTTCCAAGAGATTTAAGAGAAGGTATGAGGCTTGTTAATTCTTGTTTGGAAATTGTACATGAATGTTTATACGTAGAACATAAAATATCTTCTCCTGGTTTACAATTTTGGGCAATAGAAAATCCTTACGGAGGATACCTAAAGAGATTTTTAGGAAAGCCAAGTTTAATATTTAATCCTTTTGAATTTGGCGACCCTTACACAAAGAAAACAGCTTTATGGGGAGAGTTCAAAGAACTAAAGAAGAATCCAGTAGAGCCTAGGGTATTTGAACACCCAACAACAAAAGGGGCTAGAGATTTTGTTTCATGTGTTGAACACTACGCAGACTTAAAATCAATACCAGAGGGCTATAAGGAATTAACAAATTATAGTAATAGAAAAATTATGAGAAGCATGACACCGCAAGGATTTGCTAAAGCATTCTTTGAGGCTAATAAATCTCACGACGCACTACATGAAAACGACGCAGTAGTATCAGGAGATGAACAATGAAAACTAGAAACTTAGTTATAATCTGTTTAACATTTCTTTTATTCTTTGGTGGATTAACTTTTGCATTATGGTCTGAAAATATATCAGAGAATCCTTATGAACAATGTTTAGAAAGTTGTGTTTACTCAGACAAAATTACTTGCACCAGGATATGTACCGAAGAATTTAAAGAAGCAATTGAAATGATCGCAGATAAATTCATACCACTACTTGAAGAAGTAATTAAACAAGACGTAATCTTAGGAAAAAATGAATAAATCAACTATACATGGAATATCGTTAATTATAATGGGAATATCATTATTGGTTACAATATGGGAATTTATGCCAATAGCAAAACCATATCAAATGATTTCACTTGGCATTGTTTTACTTTCACATATTATAGCATCAGGAACATTCAAATACGACACAAACGAGGTAGATGATGAATGAAATTAGAAGAATTAAAAAGTTTATGAATTACCATATAACTAAACAAAATGGCAAAGTTTAAATACCAAAGCAACATAGGAAGTTTATAATTAACATGGATAATATAAAAGATGTGAATATTTTTCTCTATCCAGGAGATTGGAAGAATTTTCTAAAAGCAATTTCAACTAGAAAGAATAAGATGCTTTATGAATTTCAATTTAATACAGGTTGTAGATTCGATGAGGGAACACATATTAGGCCAATGGATTTTGATTTTGATAGAAACAATGTTAGGCTCTGGAAAACCAAAACTAAAGCAAAGAAAGGAGAAAAGGTTGGAAAGCCAAGAACAATTAGTCTATCCTCTGAATTTGGGAAGAAGATGAAAAGGTTTTGTGATGGAAAGAAACCAGATGAATATTTATTTAAGATTTCCCAAGCAGGTTACAATCAACTTCTAAAACGAAAACTAGAATCTCTTAATGTTTTGAACGCTAAAGAGTTTTCTTCACATAACATCAGAAAGACCCATGGGATGTATTTAAAGGCCCTAGGGATAGACATTGCAGAAATATGTACCAGATTAGGTCATGATTATAATACTTACATTAAACACTATGGATCGGCTGATGTCTTTAGTGAAAAAGATATGAGAGCAATCAGAGAACTACTCGGAGATTTATATTTCCGACAAAGGAGATATTAATGAAACAACAAACAACATCCCAAAATATAATAAAGTTCATAGCAAAAAAGAAAATGGTGAAGTATGTCCAGTTCATAGAACTATCTAGTTTCTTATGTTCTGGTTATTTATTACAAATGGATTTTATGTATGCTGGAATTATGTTTTTAGTAGGAATAGTTTTTGCCATACTTGCAGGTGAATCAGTATTGTTAGAACATGATTTAAAGAAAGGAGATAAAAATGGATGTTAGTATTGTAGGAGATGTTATAAGGTGGCCCTTTGAATTTCTTGGCACAGCTATAAACTTCCTTCTTAAATATCTTATCCCAATATTAATAATCATAGGTTCATTATATTTTATATACTGGATTTTCTCAAGCGGAATAATTACAAAGATTTCAGATAGAATTATATTAGCTAAAAAGAAGAAGGTAAAAAATGGAATGGGTTAAATATGTAATAATGTCTTCTGTCTTGTTTGTTGTAATTTGGATAATAATGTGGGCGAAGCATGAATCAGAAAGGATGAATCAGAAAGGAAAAGGAGGTAAAAGATAATATGTTTAAACCTAAAAAGAAAACAGAAGTTGTTGAAGAAGTAAAGGAAGTAGTTGCTGCTGTTGAAGAAGAAGAGATTGAGAATGAAGATGAATCTGAGGAAACTGGAGAAGAAACCGAAGAAGAAGAAATAATTGAACCTGAGGAAGAAGAATCTGAGGAACCAGAAGAAGATAAGGCATCAGCTCAACAGAAAGTAAACTTAACTCCTGGAGAAGTAATATCTGGTATTGAGTTCAACTTACAGAGAGCAAGCCAACTACTTCAATTATTAAAGTAAGATGTTTGGCTTTAATAAAATATTCGTTATTTTTATTTTTATAGCTATTGCTATTGGATACGGAACAAGGAGTTGGAGTAATTTCCTCATTGTTCTAGCAGTATTCGGATTGATGAGATTCGTTTGGAAATTACTTACCTAAATTAAAAACACAAAGAGATGAGCCAATCAGATATAATAGACTTGCTAGAGAAAGAAGAGAAACCTTTATCGGTTGGAGAGATAGCAAAACTCTTGGATGATAATCAGAAAAAGATTTCTAGGTGTTTAGCAAGTATGGCAAAATATCATGAGGTATGTTTTATTGAGATAGATAGAATTGATGCTATGAAGAATTATAAATGTAAACATAGAATGAGGTTATGGTTTTTAGATGGCGATTGTTGATTTAGCAACTGGTAATATAACTGGTTGCGAGAAAGGATCCAGAGTTTGGTGGCATGAGAAAGGACACATTGCTTTTAGTAAATTAGAATTAGGTGCCAAGGTTAATTACTGGCAGTATCATTTTATGATGACCGCAGTGTTCTTTGGTTCATTGTCATTACTAATAGATAGCACTGGACTAAAGGTGTTTACCTTTCTTAACGCATTAGGTATGGTTTGTTCTTATATATATGAGGAAGCCTGGGCCTGGGCTTATTCTTTTGGACATTATAAGTAAATAGTTATTCGTTTAACCGAATAACTTCTATGTATTTTTTCAGATTCACCACACAATTCTATTATTTCGCTTTGCGTAGGCGTTTATCAATCTATATATTGATTTCCCCTAGTAAATTAGTCTTTATCAGTTGAATAACCCCATTTTTTCATTCTTTTGAGAGCTGAAGCTACTGAACCCTGTGCCAAACCGACTTCTTTCGCTATTTCCTTTTGTATTTTGCCTTCTAAGTGCATCTTTAGCATTATTTTTTGGTCCTCTGATAGCTCATGCCTAGCCAACTTGTCTGTTTTAGCCCTTTCGAGCTTCCTAAGCTGCTGAGTGAACTCCTCAGTTATTCCCATAAGGAATTTCTGCTTCTTATCCTCATATCTCTTCACTAACTCATCACTAGCCATACCAAAGGCCATTCTTTGAACTGTTACGACACTACATCCTTTCTTTACACGCATATATTTCCAATAACTCTTCCCAGTATGTTGATTAAGTTGATGACAGAGTGGTTTAACCTTACATAGCCCTAATTCAAAGTCAATACCCACAGTTTCCATGTGCATATGCGTTAATTGCCTAGCCTGTTTGGACATCATACTAAGGACAGGCAAATTCATCAATATACCAACATTCATGCTCCTAAATGATTGCAAAACATAGTTAAACATCTTTACGATTTTATTTTGCCAGTCCCCAGACCCAATATTCACTCCAGCTTCTTCCAGTATAAGTATTTCGCCAGTTCTAAGTTCTCCAGAACTGATCCTTTCCATCAATTCAACAACAGAGAAACAAACATTCTTAATAGGGAACTCTTCATTGAATCTTCTACGATGTTGTAACTCTGCCTTACGAAGATCAAGGAAAGACTTCCCAGAACCAGTAGGCCCTGTAGTTACTCCTATAAAATTCTTATTCTTGTTGAATCTATTATTAATATATCTTAAAAATATCTCTCCCTCTGGAAATGTTGGTGCATTAATCATTCCCATTATGCTTCAAACATCTGTGCCTTGTAATAATCCAATCGTTTGGTTAGCCTCGATAACTCAGCAAAGATACTCCTATACATTTCTATCTCAAACCAAACCAACTGCTCTTTTAATTCTGGGTGAGTAATATGTCCAGGTATATTATAAATACCTTTCTGATTCATAACTAATTTAAATCCAGCAGGTTGCTTATTCCAAGATTCTTCTTCAATTTTAGCTAACTCAACTCTCTTCTTCTCAACATCATCTAAACATTCATCGATGTATGGTTCGGCTTCATCCTTTGGATCTCCATCAATATCTCCAGCCATAATCATACAACAACTTTTAACAGCCTCGATAAATCCCTTTCTAGTATCATCAACATAAGTTTTGATAACGTGTCCTTGTCTGTCTGTCTTTGTATTAAACCAACCTGGATGCATTTCTCTTACACCAGATTCAAGTGCTTTCTTCATTGCAGTCATAACTAAAGTAGAGTGAGAGAATTGCTCATCTTTGCTCTGAGAAAAGTTTTCTATATCGCCAATTTCAAAATCAGGTTCATTAAATTCAGCCATAAGATACATTTATAAATCTAATTTATATAAACTTATAAAATAAAGTATATTTAAATAAAAGAAAACTAATAAAACTATGACTTATGAGACAGAAATCACAGCACAGGAGGGAATTATAAATACATTGAACTCTCAGTTGAAACAAACTAAAGTACCAGCGAGAACTATTAACTGGCAACATAATAATATCGGAGCTACAAGAGGAATAACTCAAAGAGTTTTAGTTGTTAAAAAAGCTCGTAAAAAAATAAATTCTAGCGTTGCTACTTCTAAAAGAAGGATAATGTCTTTAAGAGAATCTATACTTAGTAGAGATGCTGTAATTGCTATAAAATGAATAAGATATTTATTATATGCTTAGTAGGATTAATGTTAGTTAGCGGAGTAATTTTAATTGAAAATATAAATCAAGGAGAAGAAAATGGAGGTACTAAATTGGAAGAAAAACAATATCAAGGCCCAGTTCCACAAGGATATGACTTAGAACATTTCAGAGAAACTGGAGAAACGATTAAGGAGGTTACAGAATAATGGTTTTTGGACCAGCAGCACCAAGCGGATCAACAACAGATGGAAGTGGAAACACAGTTGTTAATAGACCAGTTTATGGCCCAGCAGCACCAATCGGATCAACAACAGATAGAAGTGGAAACACAATTGTTTCAGGCGGCGGCAATGGATCATCGGGACCATCCCAAGCTCAAATAGCAGCCGCAAAAGCCGCAGAACAAAAGCGTCAAGCAGAACTTCAAAGAAAACAAGCCGAAGCAAAGAAATTAGCAGACGAAGTTAAATCAGTAAAACTTGCTAAGATTCAATCTCAAACTATTGGTGGACAGGTAAGTTCAACAACTTCTCCAGGACCAAAAGCATTTACATCTCCAGAAGTACAAGCATATAACTCAGAACAAAAATATATAGACACTCCTTATAAAAGAAGTAAGTGGGATAGTACAAAGGCCGCAGTTGGTGGATTGTTTGCTGATATAAAAACTGGTAACCTAGGTTCTCCAAATAAATACATTGATGAATATAAATATTCTGAAGGAATAAAAAGAGATAAGGTTGCTTATGTTAATCCTATATTTGGAACAGTTATAACTGACCCAGTAACTGGTAAAGCAGAAACTGGTGAAGTAACTTATGGAGATATTCAAAGAGGAGTTGAAGATAGAAGGAATGTTGATTTAGTTGCTACTTCAAATGTATTTGAAACCAAAGCATCTAATATTAATAAAGGTTATCAAAGTAAGATAGATTCTGGAGAACTATCTTTAGAACAAGCCCAATCACAATCTAAAAAAGAGTTTGATGTTTTAAATGTTGGATATGCGGAAGAACAAAAAAAGATATACAAAAAAGAAAAGGATGTGCCAGGAGTATTTGAAAAAACTGGAACAACAAGAAGAGTTGTAGGGTTGATTCCAGATGTTGCAGTTACTGCTACTGCTATTGGGGTTGGTGCAGTTAATCCAGTTGCAGGTGCGTCTATTGGTCTTGCATACTTCGGAGGTAAAGGATTATTACAAGGAGTTCAGAAACCAACCTATAAAGAAGTTGGAGAACAAGGAGGATTATTCGCAGGAGTTACAGCAGATGAGAAAGGCAGACTTTCAATAACAGAACCAACAGCATTAGATATTGAATATAAAGGATTAAGAAAAGAGGCTGGAGTTAATCTTTTAATTGGTGCTGCTTATGGTGGAGGGCTAGCTATTGCAAGTGCTAAAGATGTTACAGCTACTACTAAGTTGTTAGGAGAATCAAAGCAGTCAGATAGTATTGCTTATGTTAAAAAATATATGTCTGGTGATGCAAAAGATGTTAAGATTAGAAGCGTTTTATATTCAGAACCAAGAACAGCATCTCCTGGTTATGCTTCAAGAACTGTACAAGAGAATCCTTTGTTACCTTCTAGGCAAGGAAGTTTTACACTTGGTGCTGGTAAAGGAACTACTCAAGTAAAATATACAGACTTCTTAAAACAAATAAGAAATGAAGTAAATCCATTTGTTGAATCATCTAATTCATTTATTTCTCAAGCTAAAGGAACCATAGGAAAAGCAACAATAGATAATACATTTGGATCTAGCAATATTATATTACCAAATAATTTAAGGGCAACAATAGGTAGAGGTTTAATTGGAGATAAATCTGGAACTAGAAGTTTTATATTTGGTGGTGTAGATACACCAATAAAACAATTACCATTGAGTATAAGTAAAGGTGGAAGGGCAACTTCTATTAAGATATATACAAAAACAACTCCTGTTTATGATTTTGAAAGAGGACTTGTAAACTTAAATCAAAAAACAATTGGAGCATCTGCAAGAATACCTTTGAAAAGTAGAAGTTTTATCTTTGGAGATACTGGTATAAAGTCTAGTTCTGAATCCTCAGCAGATGTAGTTAAATCTTTTTTAGGTGGCGGTGGTAAAAGTTCTAAGCAGTTCTTAGATAGTTTATATTCACAAAAGATTACTCAGGTTAATATACCAGGATTTGCTTCTTCTGTTTCAGAATCAACATTGCCAACTACTTCCGTTTCTGTTTCAACTAGATCGGGAGGTGCAAGTATCTCATCTCAGCTTATTAATAATCAAAGAACAAATGGATTTAGGTCTATGCCTTTAATGCCTCTAAAAGGAGAATTAAAACCAGTTCAAAATATTATAACTGGACAATCAATTTCAATAATTCCTAAAGAAAGACAGAGAGGAGGATTAGTTTCTAAGCAATCACAAGGTATGGCATCATTACAAGTACCAGCATTAAATGTAGCACAGCTTAGTGGCCAATTAACTAAACAAAAACTAAAGCCTAGAACAATACAGGAATTAGTTTTACAACAATCATTAATACAACCAGCTCCAACATCACAAGTATTTAGTGGTGGTTCAGGATATGGGTTTGGTTTACCTTTCGGGTTTATTAAACCAAAGATGGCACAGTTCGGAAAGTCAAGAAGTAAAGGACAGAAGAAGAAACAACAGACAAGATTCCAGACTTCTTTTACAGGTTCAGTTCTTGGAATAAGAGGTAAAGGATTATTGCC
>Ga0222673_1000289_pt1 | contig 26670 bp, 29 predicted proteins | sample AntAcemetagen801_FD_179845 | JGI IMG/M metagenome (GOLD analysis project Ga0222673, IMG submission 179845) | Saline water microbial communities from Ace Lake, Antarctica - #801 | ecosystem: Environmental > Aquatic > Non-marine Saline and Alkaline > Saline | place: Antarctica: Ace Lake...
GACGAGCTTTGGCATATCCGCAACGAGGAGGCGAGGGTCGTCGAGAGGGCTGAAGCGAAAAGAATCGCCATCGAACTGATTAGGGGGACACAATGAGTAAACGTAACGCAAAAGATAGTCCTTGGGGGCCGGTCCTCATTTTTTCCAGGGGGTGCGATTTGTCAGAAGCGTACTGATTATGGTACGCTTTTGCCAGAAGAAGCCAATTCTCTGCAGTAACTCCTACGCCAGTTGTTTACTGTACGGGCGCGATTGGCTTCTTCTGTTTTTTACGGAGCGAGAGTGCGAATTTTTAGGTTTTATGATAGAGTCTGCGCATGGTAAATAAAAAGGGCTCTAAGGAGCAGAGTAGTAGTTCGGACCGTCGCAGTGCTAAGGCAGCTAAGAAGCACCCCAAGATTTTTGACCCTGTAAAGCGTCGGTTGGTTGCTAAGAAGCGAGTAGGGGCCAGTGCACCCTTTGTGGCGACGTTGTTGAGTCTAAGCATCGTCACGACTTTGTATGGTGCAAGTGCAAAGAGTCTTTCCTTGATGGAGGAGACGAATACTGGAGGTCGTCAGTAACAATGGCTCCAGTGGACGAAAGCTCCTATACAGGAGAGGAGTTCATTCAATTATTAGAGCAAGATGGGATGAAGAAGATGAGCAAGAAGAATCCAACACCAAGTGACACACTGTTTAGCCTCGATGAAATGAATGAGGCCACTCTTGAGCAGTTTCAGAGCGGAACGCTCAATGGAATGGCTGAGTGTCATGGGGTGGTTGACGAGGAGATAAGGCGTCTTCGTCGTAGCTTGGAAGACGTGTGGAGTATTTACAACACTGGAGTGATTACTCCTGACAACAAGGCTATAGTAGACAAGATAGTTTTTGCTGTTGACACTTTGACTACGCTAGCTGACATGTTCCAAGATGCTTACTTTGGCAAGCTTGATGAATTTAAGAAAGAATCTGAGGATTCGGGGTCGAGGGAGCTCTGGGGATGAGTAAAGAAACGCAGGCAAAAATCCGCAGGATTGCTAAGGAGAATTTCAAAGTTTTTTGAGTTGCCAACGGGCCAGACTTTAGGAGGTAAGTAATGCCTTTACACGTTGACATAAGAATTAACGACCGCCTGCTCCACACTCTCCACATTGGCAGGGCATCTGGTGGCACCTCTCCCGACAGCATCAACTCATACGTGGTGGTCGAGGGCGACGAGCCCCAGAGCAAGTCCGAGTGGTTGGCAGGCACCCCGTATGAGCACCGCTACGGAGACGGAGCCAAAGCCTGTGTTATGAAAGCTATTCAAGCAATGAAAGAAAACGATGAGTAATTCCACGCCTAAGAAGAACAAGTATATTGAGTGGATGCAATCAGATGACTAAAACTTTTCTTATCAGCGACACCCACTTTGGGCACGCAAACATTATTAAGTACTGCGACCGTCCTTTTGCGAACGTAGACGAAATGGACCAGGCAATAATTAAAAACTGGAACAGCGTTGTTGCGCCTGACGACAAGGTCTACCACCTAGGCGACGTGACGCTTTCCAAGAAGAAGCTTTACATTCTTGACCACCTTAACGGCACCAAGGTCCTTATTCGCGGCAACCACGACATATTTAAGCTCAAGGACTATATGCCCTACTTCAAGGACGTCCTAGCAACCCACGAACTGGGCGGGTATATCCTCAGTCACATCCCCCTGCACGACTCTCAGAAGCAACGCTTTAGGGGGAACATCCACGGGCACATCCACGAGAAGAATCTCCCTGACCCTTGGTATTACAACATCAGCGTCGAGCAGATTGGCTACACACCTATTACCTTGGAGCAAGCTCAGAAACGCTACTCTAGGTTTAGCATCGGACGCAAGTAACGGAATGGGAGCGCGAAAAATGACATCTTGTCCTAATTGCAACGAGACCCGCTTGGGCGGTAACGCGGAACGTGTCTGGTGTATGAATGGCGATTGTGCTTACTACTGGCTGACGTATGAGCACAGGGAGATTGTGGCGTATCGGAAAGCTCCTGGTTTTAGGCGTTTTGTTATTCGTCACTATGTTCGAATATGGATGAAGGTCTATTATGCCCTAAGCTCTTGGTTAGACAAATGGAAAGGGAGCGTGAAGAAATGAGATTGCCACAGAGGAAACCGATTACGTATATGACTTCGGAGCAACTCGAGGGTGCCCTTAAGCCTCATTTTGGTAGCAAGGAGAACGGCTCTTACTTTATTGGCTTTGGTGTTGGTCCTGGTTGGTCTGACATTATTCTTGATTTGCACATGAAGCTGGTTAAAGAGCACCCTGATTACGTAATTCATCAGGTTAAAGAGAAGTTTGCTGGTCTGCGCTACTACGTGGGTGGCATGACAGATAAAGGCTACGAGTACATTATGGAGGCAGAGGGGCTGTCCGAGATTACTTGTGAGGAGTGTGGACGTCCTGGCAAGCTTCGTCAACATAACTACTGGATTCGTACCCTGTGCGACGTGGATTCAGCGGTTGACCGAATTAACAAACACTTGTGGACTATTCAAAAAAGGGGCCTTAAGGTTTTCTTTAAGGGTTACTTCGCCATGCGACGCATAAATAAGAAACGGAAAAGGAGCGCGGAAAATGGAGATTTTTGATAACAGCTTTTGGCGTAGTGGTTACCCTATTGGGATTGGCATTTTGCTTTTTGGTTTTATTATTGCTAAGCTCAACCAACGCAAGTAACGGAATGGGAGCGCGATAAAATGGTTTTATTACGACATGAGGTTGGCGATGTTATGCGTGATTTTCGCCTTAAGAGAGGGATGACCCTTCGGGATGTGGCTAGTAGCTCTAGTGTGTCTTTAGGTTATTTGAGTGATTTGGAGCGAGGTCAGAAGGAGGCCAGTAGCGAGATTTTGCTTTCTATTGCTGGAGCTTTGAGTGTCCCGTTGTCTGAGCTTTTGCATGAGGTGGCAGACCGTTTGGCTTTGTTTGAGGAGTTCGTACCCGAAACTTTAGTTTCAGACACTGTCCCTGAGGAGTTTTTTGCGGAGCATGTGCATGAGTGAGTATATTACTCTTAAGCAGATTGCGAAGCTTGTAAAGGTTTCGGAGGAGCGGGCTAGAAACATGTTTAGCATGGGTGCCCCCTTTGCGATGGTCCCTAGGCGAGTGGACGCTAAGAGGGGCCTTATCGTGCATCGCAAAGACTTTATGCCTCTCCTCGAGAAGAAGCTCGCCTATGACGCTGAGTATTCAAACGAGACTCAACGGGCATGGGATTTGCACTTTTCTACTGCGTAGTTATATAATACTTTTGTACAACGGAAAAAGAGAGAGAGAGAGAAAATGACATTTAATTCACACCCAGCTATTGAGGGATACCTGTTTGAGTTGGAAAAGATTATTGTTGTCAGGGAGCAGGTAGAGGCGCAACTTGTTAAGGCTTTAGATGTTGTTGCCAAGACTGGGACTGACTTTGGTATCAATAAAGAGTACGTTAAGGCAGACCAGAGAGTTAAAGAGCTTGGCCTTGAGCTCAGCACTATTACCTCTAAAGGTGAGCGTCTGGTGTACAAGATTGACCAGCTTAACGGCGTCCGCCGATAACGGAGTGAGAGCGCGAAAAGTGACTTTTGAGAGAGGCCATTTTGAGTGGGTTGACGCTCTTAAGATAATGGGAACTAGGGATTATTGGGGCAAGGCTAATACTGTTGAGTTTTTTGCTTTTGTTGTTAAGGCGATTATTATTGTCCCAGGTCTTCTTTTTGAGACGCAGTGGTGGTGGCTTTACTTGTTTGCCATGGCCACAAGCGTGATGTTGATTTGGTCTTCTACAGTGAAGACCATCCCCACACTTATTTGGTTTAACTTGTTGTGGATTGTTCTTTCAGGTCTGGCTTTGGTTAAGAATTTTCCGTAGGAAGGGGAGCGCAAAGAAATGAAATTACCTTATAGAAAGCCTATTACTTCCCTAAACGCAGACCACGTCGAAGCATACCTAAGTCCAATGTTTGGAGGCAACGGTAACGACGGTAGCTTTATCGGCTACGGGATCGGTGACGGCTGGGCCGATATCGTCTTTGACTTACACAAGAAGCTAGTAAAGGAAAACCCTGACTATTACATTGCGCAGGTCAAGGAAAAGTTTGCGGGCCTTCGCTACTACGTTGGCTCTATGACAGACCGGGGGTACGCATACATCAGAGAAGCCGAGGAGCTTTCTTACCAGACTTGCGAAGAGTGCGGTCGCCCTGGTAAGGTCTGGGGACGTAAGGGTTGGATTCGCACCCTTTGCTGGATTGACTACAGAGTTTCAGAGATCAACAAGACACTGTGGATCTTCGAGCGTAAGGGTCTTACCGGATTCTTTAAGGCATACTTTTACGTTCGTCGTCTACGTCGAAACATGAAACGGAAAGAGAGCGCGAAAAATGCTGTTTGAAGCTGACAAAGCTATTCAAGAGTATCTCCAGAGCATTGAAGACATTACTGCCCTGCGGGAGCAGAAGGAATTACAGCTGGCTGCAGAACTTGAGAACCTAGCTGCGATAAAGAAAAAGACAGACTACGAAGCCAGAGCAGATTATCAACACGCTCAAAAGAGTGTTGAAGATCTCAACGTAGAGATTAGTGGGATAACCTCTCAAGGAAAGCGCTACATCCTCAAAATCGATCAATTGAACGGAGTTAGGTAATGGACCACGAGTACGCATTTTTACAAGAGTTTATGGAGATAAACAGAAACCTGCAGGAGCAAAACCGCCTCTTTGCTGAAGTCCTTAAGCACCTCCTTCTCAGCGAGGGCCGGAAAGAGAGCGCGTAAATGACAGTTTTACTACGACACGAAATCGGTGACGTCTTTCGGGACTACCGCACAGAGAGAGGCATGACACTCCGAGATCTTTCAGGAGAGTCAAATGTTGCTGTTAGCTACCTCAGCGAACTCGAGCGAGGGCAGAAAGAGGCATCGAGCGAGGTTTTGCTCAGCATCTCTAATGCCCTTGGCTATCAGCTCTCAGAGGTACTCATAGAGGCCTCTACCCGCCTTTCCCTCTTCGAGGACGCAATCCTGGCCGTTAACATCCCGGACACCGTCCCTGTAGAAGACATCTACCCTGCTTCCGATTTAGTCATCGCTTAACGGAAAGGGAGCGCGAAGAATGCAGCCTGAGTACCTGGAGTCCCCCCTCCACCAGTACACCCTTGGTACTGCACTGACGTGCTCCAACCAAGAGTGCTCGGTCTACGGCAAGACAGTATTCAAGTTGGCGCAGACTACATCATTTATTTATCACAAAAAGATAGTTTGGACTTGCGGATCATGTAAGAGCAAGCAAACTATGCATGTGGACCACTAATCTTGCATAACTAGGACTCATATTAGGGAAAGAGAGCGCGAAAAATGCTGACTCCGACCGCACAGCAGGAAGAAATTATAGCTAAGTTTAAATCTAGACTTAGTTTTAAAATACTTGCTTATGCTGGCACAGGGAAAACTTCAACTTTAAAAATGTGTGCAGAAGCTGTTCCTGATGCAAGAATTCTTTATATTTGTTTTGACGCCAAAACAGCAGAAAGAGCAAAAACTTCGATGCCCAGCAACGTTGATCCCCGCACTTTTCACTCATTAGCTCGTGAGCACATAGTTGGTCAGGCTGTTGGATATTATGGCCTTGAGGCCGAAGAGCACTTTATTAACAAAGCTCATAAAAATGGAAACGTGTTCTTAACTCGTCCTCTGGAGCTTGCAAAGTTTTTTGACGTTACTACTCCTTTAAAAACTACTGAATCAGAGATTAAAGAGGGTAACGACCCAAATGTAGTTATTCTTTCTCCTGTACAACAAATTCGCGCCTGCGAAAAAGCAATAAAAAAGTTTTGCTACTCAGCGGACACTACTATACGTAAGAGCCACTTCGAGGTCGACTATATTGTCCCGGATGCGCTTTCACTTTTGGCTGACAAAATGTGGGGAGAGACTAGGCTTTTATACGGAAGAACTGCATGGAGTTATGATATTTATGCAAAGATTTGGGTACTACAGAATCCTGATATTTCTTATAAGTATGACGCTATTTTGGTGGATGAAGCCCAGGACAGCAACCCAGTTCAATTAGGATTTTATATAAACCAGTCTGTTCAGACAGTCTATGTCGGGGACTCTCATCAGTCTATATATCAATTTAGAGGTGTTTCTGACGCTCTTCGTCAAGTAGACCTTCCAAAGCTGGCTTTGTCTGAGTCCTTTCGTTTTGGTAAAAATATTGCCAAGGCTGCTGGCTTAGTATTCGAGACAGCGACCGGCACTAGTGTGCCTATAAAAGGCCTCGGCAAAGTTCCGGGGGCAGTGGCAAGAAATCTTATTGATCCAGACAGTTATTTATGTAGAAAAAACACAACTGCTCTGCACCTTTTAGTTACTGATTTTGAGGGCATTAAATCTTCTCGACCTGCTTTTTTAGCTGCAAAAACAAAAGGAAAAATTGGAAAGACTGCAAAGACTTTAGCTTGGTTTGTTGACAACAGAGAAAAAAGCAACCTTAAACGCCCAGAATGGCTCGATGAAGAGCTAAGTAGGTACGAAGATATTGATGAAATACATGAGGCAGTTCTTCTCGGAGAAGAAGCGCCTCTTGTTAAAGATCTGCTGACAATCGTAGAAGATTACACAAAGAGAGCGGAGCTTTTTGAAAGAATAAAACGGTGCGGGGGCAAAAAACCTACTAGGTACCCTGTTTTAGAAATTATGACCGTTCACGCCTCTAAAGGGGGTGAGTGGCCTCGAGTCCAGCTAGCTGACGATTTTCGAAAACCTGTTCGTCTTCTAGAGCAAAAAGACTCTGATGGAAACCCAATTGTTTTTTATCCACCAGAAGAAGAACTTAATTTAATATATGTCTCCATTACTCGGGCTCAAGAGGCTGTCGGTCTTGGAGATTCCGAGTGGATTCTCAATTAATCTGCTGTACACCTTGCTAATGAACATTATATATGCCATACTTAGTGTGCAAACTTAAGTCTAAGTTTGTACAGATTACTCAGAAGGGAATGCTGTGAATCAAAGAATTCATGCAATTCACAAACAAATTAATGAGATCGAGGTGCTGCTCCGGACCCTCCGGGCAGAAGTAGCTTTGCTCTCAACCGATCTGGATTTCAGCTCTATACCGGAGCTCGAGTCTGTTGTAGTAGAAGAGGACGGCTAATGAACCCCGACTGGCAGCAACCGTTTGTTTTTATTTTTGAGTGGGGCATGTTTATTCTTGGTTGGTCAATTGTCACTGTGTTGGCTTTTTTTGCTTTAGCTGTGCTTTTTGCTTTGGTTAAAGCAACATTTGTGGCAACATTTGTGGTGGCTAAGAGAAAAAGCGTTCAGCCAGAGGAAAAGAAAGAGGAGCCCAAAAAGGCTCCATATTCTGGGGGATCTTTAGACGACAATCCTCCGAAGATCTAGCCATGACTAACGGCATTGCGTATTGCTATGCCCGAGTTTCCACTTCTATGCAGGTAGAGGACGGCATGAGCCTCGGAGCTCAGGAGCGCCAACTAATAGGCGCAGCTGAGTCCGGGGGCTATGACCCCGTCATTCTTAGGGAGGAGGGACGCTCCGGGAAAAGTATTCAGGGCAGGCCCGTACTTCGGAAGGCACTAGAAGACCTAGATGAGGGGAAAGCCCACGCTCTCTACGTGACACGGTTGGATAGACTTGCTCGGTCTACTAGAGACTTCCTCAGCATAATTGACCGATCGAACGCTTCGGGCTGGCGATTAGTGATGCTAGATCTCGGCCTCGATACCACAACAGCCAATGGTCGTTTTGTTATGACCATTATGTCAGCCATGGCGGAGATGGAGCGTGGCATGATTTCTGCTAGACAAAAGGATGTTCATCAGGACAGACGAGAAGCCGGCAAAGTCTGGGGAGTTGATCTAGGGCCTAAGTCTCAAATACCGGAGACAGTCGGTGGGATGATCATTAAGAGGAGAGACTCCGGGGTTTCCTATAAAAAGATAGCCGAAGAGCTCAACGTGGGGGAGGTCCCCACCGTTTTAGGCGGCAAACAATGGTATGCCTCTACGGTACGTAATGCATACATTAGGTTTTCTGCGATTTGATTTTGCATTTGTTATACGATAGATTTGCAGTAATTATTACACTATAAGGGAGAGACAATGATTAACAGCGACTTGGTTGAAGACTATGCTCGTAGGATTGAGCCACACCTAGAGATGGCTAAAAAGGCCTATGGAGCTCGCAAGACTGACTCCCCTGAGCACACAGCTAGCCGTGAGTACACAAAGCTTTTAGTCGAGTACTACGAAAAGGGCGGGAGCCTCCTGCAACTAGGAAGACGAATTAAAGTTTCGTACCCAGGGATTCGTAGACGTGTTCTTACAAGCACCGTAGATGTCTCTAATATTCGTCCTCAGAAAAGAACCCCGTCAATCAGCCAAGACATCGAGGGAGCTGCCAACAGGGTACTGACTGCGAAGAGCATTGATGTAGACGCTTACCATCTTCAGTTAAAAAAGGAATATGAATCTGGTATATCTTTAGCCCTTCTGGCTAAGAGAATCGGACTAAGCTCTGCCGCTCCCCTGTATTATGGTGTCCAGAGAAGTATGCAGAAATCAGTTTATACCAGACAGGAATTGTAAATACATGGGCAAGAGTTTAATGGAGCAGATAGCCCTCTTGCCCGAAGAAGAACAGAAAGTTGTTCTTGCTGGCCTTGACATGGGGACTCTTGTCTGGGACTGGCCCTCGTGGGCTAGGCCTGAGCAGCGTCCCCCGCAGGATGACGATTGGGCTGTCTGGTTGTATTTAGCTGGACGTGGAGCTGGAAAAACGCGTAGTGCAGCCGAGTGGGTTAGAGAGAAGGCTAGAGAAAGCGGAAGGGGGCAGCTGAGGTTTGCTTTAGTTGCTCGTACCGCTGCCGACGTTCGAGACGTGATTGTTGAGGGAGAAGCTTTAGCGCTAAACACTAAGATAGCTACTCCTACTGGTTTTGTAGCTATGGCAGATGTGAAAGTGGGCGACACTGTCATAGGCGGAGACGGCAACCCATGTAAAGTCACTCAAGTTTTTCCAGTACTGAATAATCGACCTTGCTACAAGCTAGACATATCAGGTACTGAAGTAATTGCAGATGCCAACCACAAATGGTTGACGTCTACGCACGTAGAGCGTAATTACGAGCAACGAATGCCCAACACTTATCAAGGTGTCAGAACCACCGAAGAGCTCTACAATACTCAGAAAACTTTAAATGGGTATTCAGTATCTAATCATGGAGTTCGGATAGCTGCTGTCGTAGGGAAGGACGCTTCTCTGCCAGTAGGTCCATACACCCTCGGCGTATGGCTCGGGGATGGCACGGCAAAGTCTGCCACCATTACTAGCCATACTGACGACCAGCCAGAAGTCCGTTTTCGAATTGAGTCCGAAGGCTTCACTACCACTGATAACAAGACTATTTATACTTTTGGGGTTACGGATGGGCTTAATCGGGCTCTTAAGTCAAACAACCTTATAAAAAATAAACACATTCCAGAGTTATACTTCCACTCAAGTATCGACCAGAGGATGTCGCTCCTTCAGGGTCTCATAGACTCAGATGGCAGTGTATCTAAGAGGGGTCAGATAGAGTTTGACAATACAGATAAAACTCTTATTAACGATGTCGCTAGGCTAGTTTCCACGCTCGGGATAAAGCACGGGGGTGTGAAAATTCGTCTCGGTAATAGGCAGTTTACTGCATCAAATGGTAAAACCTACACTGCGTCTGAGGCATATAGAATCACCTTTACAACATCGCTCCCCGTGGCCTCCCTGACCCGCAAGGCAGGGCGCCTGAAAAAGTACAGGTCAGAAGAGAAGTGGAGATACGTAAAATCCATTACACCTACTGAAAGTAGGCCTGTTAGGTGTATTACTGTAGATTCCCCTGACCACACCTTTTTAATTACCGAAAGTTACATAAAAACCCACAACTCAGGTATCATGAACATTTCGCCTCCATCAGAGAAGCCTCACTACGAGCCGTCAAAGCGTCGACTAACTTGGCCCAACGGAAACACCGCTACTCTACTAACAGCGGACGAGCCAGACGGACTTCGTGGTATTCAGGCCCACTACGCGTGGGCAGATGAGCTTGCGGCGTGGAGACAGAGCCCAGATGCTGCGGGCATGACCTCGTGGGACAACCTCCGAGTTGCTACACGTCTTGGGGCTTACCCTCAGATTATCGCCACAACTACCCCCAAGCGGGTCCCTATTCTTTACTCTTTAATAGAGGAAGCAAAAAAGGCTGGAAAGGTCCTTGTCTCCAAAGGCTCGACCTTGGACAATGCAGGTAACTTATCTGAAGCTTACCTTGAAGCAATTACGGGTGTCTATGCAGGCACGCGCCTTGCGCAACAGGAGCTTTATGGTGAGATGCTGGACGATGTCGAGGGTGCCTTGTGGACTATCGAGATGGTCGATGCAGCGAGAGAGCTTCTTCTACCTCCAGCAGCCCCACTACGGTGTATTGGGGTAGACCCTTCAGTTGCGGAAAATCCCAGGGATGAGTGCGGAATTGTGGTTTGCGCATCTACAGCAGACAGGGATCTGTACAAGCGCCAAGCTTGGGTTATGGAGGACGCATCAATTCACGGCTCCCCCGAAGTCTGGGCAAACAGAGTTGTAGAGATGGCCCGCAAGTGGGGGGCTCCAGTTGTGGCTGAAGTCAACCAAGGAGGGGCCCTAGTCCGCAACGCAATCAATGCTATTGATCCGACTGTTAAAGTTTTAGAGGTTCATTCTAAGTATGGAAAAGCACTACGGGCTGAGCCCATTGTTTTGGCTTACGAGCAAAATCGTATTCATCACGTTAATTATTTACCGGAACTCGAGTCTCAAATGTTTTCGTGGATTCCAGGGGAAACTCGAAACTCACCGGATCGAGTGGACGCGCTGGTGCACGCTATGACAGCTCTGCTTATAAAGCCACCACCTGGCTTTGTGGGAGGAAAGCTGATTGCTAAATCACCAGCAGGCCGAAGACTCCCCAACCATAGAGATTTTGGAGTCAGTCGGGGAGCTAAGGTTTTTAAAGCCCGATAAAGTCGTCTATGTTGACGTCTCTACCTGTCACAGTGGTGGGAGCAGCTGACCTGAATTGGTCAGAAAGCACATAGTTCAGCAGCTGAGCTTTAGGCCCTGTTCCTCTGACGGAGAATCTCTTATCAATAAGTTTTTTCTCAAAAGAGGCCATGTTCAGGTAGCTGTCACCTTGGTCCGCTGCCCACGCCTTATACCTGTGGAAAACAGAGGTAATTGGTGAAGCTATTCCAGGGCTCTCTCGCAGCTCTTCTTCTATGAATAATCCAACTCTGTCTTCGCTCTTCTTATAGATTTCGGTACTGTCGTGGACAACTTTGGAGAATCCTATGGGATGTTCCCCTGGAGCCGGGTTGTTGATGTAATCAACTGCGCCCTCAACCATCCATGCAAGCACAGCTGGTTGCCCCCTATCGGGGTCGCTCAAGTATTCTTTAAGCGAAGGGTCCACCTTTGCAGGCACATGGTTAAATGGCAGGGCAACTAGACGTCTCCACATAGCTTCATCGGTTACGGGAGGCCTGTGGTTACTCGATATCCAAATTTTTGCCATGAGATAGAAAGAAAAAGGACGCCCTCCAGGAGAACGAGCTGACATTAGGCTCGACCCAGACAGCTTCTTCATAGTGTTTTCTTTCAGCTTCTCGCCCTCAGGGAGCTCGTCGACCCAGCTAAGCCTCTTATTGAAAAGCTCGGCAATGTGGTAAAGGTCAGAGTTGCCAGACATTCCCCCCGTTTGAGCAATAACCGAAAGGTCAAGTGGCCAGCTATACTCCCCGGCTGCCTTCATTACGGATTCAATAAAGGTATTCTTTCCAGTCCCAGGGGGGCCATACATAAGAAAGATAATGTCTAAGTTAGACCTACCAGTTATAGAGTAGCCAACAGCTCTTTGCAGATACTTTTGGTACTCACGATCTCCCCCAGTCATATCGTCAAGGAATCTTTGCCATCTTTCGTTTCTATACCCGGGGATGTACTGGATGGAGCTTTTCATAGAAATACGCATCTCGGGACCGTTATTCATCAATTCCCCTGTTTTTAAATTGATTACCCCGTTGCGAGCCCCCATTAAGTCCGGGTTGCTGTCCCACTGTTCGATCTCAACTTTAATTCTTGGATCGGATTTTGCACCATCTATAGCAGCCCTGATTCGGGCGCTATTCCTCGACTGGGCCTGCCACCTAGTAAAAGGCTTTTCGTCTTCTGTGGGCTCAAGTCGAGCTATGTCAGTTTGAATCATTGCAGGAATCTTCTTTGCCAGCTCCTGGACATGGAGACCCTCGGGGTCCGACCGCCAGTAGCCTTCGTCCCAGATTTTGTAGCCAAGAGCTGGAGTATACGATATTCCGACCCCATAATTGTCTACCAGTCTTCTAGCATTCCCGATATCTGAAAGGGACCGCCGACCTGGAATACCACCATCTTTGGTGAATACTGCATCGGGATCTTCTGGGTATCCAGAATTATCATTGCTAATTGCTTCGTAAAGAGATTTTCCTTCTTTCAAGGCTTTTGCAATGAGCATGCGAGTGTGCTGGGAAACAGTAGGCTCGCTGTCTGAAACATCCTGCAAGTGCTCACGGACGATCGCCGGGTCAAGAGTGATGGTTTCTTGTCTTTCGAGCCACTCCTCAAAAGCAGGACTAATGTATGTAGCAGGGTTGTCACGCACAAAATTAATAGCCCTACGAACTTGATAAATAAGCCCGCCAGTGCCTTCTATCTCAAGAGGAGGGTTGATTTTGGTTTTGTTAAACTCAATCATTGCAGCAATGATAATTTCTTCAAGAACCTCGTCTATTTCACCGCTCCTGGGCGCAACTCTATTTGTAAGAGTCACAGTGATTCTAAAGACTTGTACGTTTCTTTCGCCTTCTTTTAGCCCGTCCTTAAAGACCTTTTTTAGATCAAGCTTGTCTGCCTGCTCTTCAATCTCATTCCAGTCAATTCCTCGAAAAGCATTTGGCTTGTGTGACCGTTGTTTTCTAACGAGAGACAGAAGTTCTTCGGGTGCCTGCGCAATTTCTGTTGTCCAGGGATCTCGTCCCTCAAACCATGCGTAATCCACTCCAGAAAAATGCTTACTAGGAGGAAGCATGACGTACCCGTGATATTTAATGTCGATTCCTGGCAGACCCAGGCTTGCTAGGTTTCCTACTAAAAATTCTCCAGTGCCGCATCGAAAATATATGTGACGTCCTCTGACTGCTCCTCCACCCATATTGTATTCGCCAGTGGTGGCTTCTACTGTTTCGGGTAGGTTGAGACCCTTTTCGTCGAGTATCTGAATCAGTTTTTCGTAAGAAGCATCGCCACCACTGCGTGGGTCCACATCAATAACAAAAAAGCCACTCTTAGAGCAGTGAAGCGCAATGTTGTATCTGGGGTTCTGCTCCCACCACTTTTTAATGTCATATTCGTCACTACTAGAAAGCTCATTCCATTTATCAAGTACTGGATGCTTGCCAGAATCTTTGGTGTCTTTGTGACCCCTCCCGCAGGTACAGTTCATGTTTTCGTCAAACCCATGAACAGGGTGCACCTTCCATCGCAGCTTCCCGTAGGCCAATGCGTCATTTAATAGTTTTTGGTCCATATTTTTCTTTTCTCCTCTCCCTCTCGCTTAGAAAATAACATTCTACACTAGAAGGATACTACTCGTCTGAACTAGGTTTAACAACAATGATTTATTTAGCAGCTACCAACTGGTGGGAGCCTAACACTGCCGGTATTATCGATATCGGTGATATCACAGCATTTATTGTTTTGCTGACTGCAATTTCTGGAATTCTTCTTGGAATTAGCCGTTGGTGGATGAAAATGCTGCGAAACATTATTCGAGATGAATTAGCCATAGCCACTGAGCCAATCAATCCAAAATCTAACGGCGGGTTGAGCTTAGCAGATGTTGCTCGGCGCACGACTAGCCTAGAAGAAAAAGTTACTGAAATTCACGATCAAAATGTGGAAACACATAAATTACTAACTGAATTTATGTTAAAGGTTCTAGATGCTTCCCCAAAAACCTCTACTCCTCGCAAGCGTGCTCCGAAAAAATCCTCATAATTAGACACGCCGACCACCCCGATGTCGGCCCCTATTGCTATATAGTGTGGGTATGCGTTATTTACTAGATTTTAAAATGAGCTGCGCTTCGTGAAAATTCTTTTTTTAGACCTAGAGACAACGCCTATGACTGCGCACACCTGGGGTCTTTGGCAGCAAAATGTTGGCCTCAATCAAATCCTCGACTCTACACAGGTTATGTGTTTTGGAGCTCGTTGGTACGGCCAGGACAAAGTAACTTTTAGGTCCACACACCATCACGGAAAACAAAAGATGCTGGATGACCTTCACGCCTTAATGGATGAGGCTGATGTTGTGTGTGGCTGGAATTCAACAACTTTTGATCACAAACACATCAAAAGAGAGTTTCTAGAGGCTGGTATGTTGCCACCCTCGCCTACAAAAGATTTAGATCTAATGCGAGTAGTCAAATCTCAGTTTAGGTTCCCTTCAAATAAATTAGATTATGTGGCTCAAAAATTAAAAGTAGGAGCAAAAGTAAAGCACTCTGGTTTTGAGCTGTGGATTAAATGTATGGCTGGTGATGCTAAAGCCTGGAAGGAAATGAAAGAGTATCAAATCCAAGACGTCAATCTTCTTATAGATTTGTACGAAAAACTTCGTCCCTGGATTAAAAACCATCCTAGTGTTCCACTACATAATCTGGCTAAAGACGGATGTGTAGCGTGCGGTTCTTTGAAGCTCCAGAGGCGGGGTTACGAAAAAACCACTACGGCTATCTATCAAAGACTTCAATGTACTTCTTGTGGTAAGTGGATGAGATCCGCTAAAAGCGAGTCTAGTTCTTCTTTCCGCAGCATCTAGCTTAAATTAGGAGTAGTAAAACTCGCGTAGAATATAAATGGCTAAGGCTTTCGTTGCCAGTACGGATGCCTTTGAGAAGTCATAAGATTCCGGAGCGCCGCCAATGAGCTTTTCATCTGACGTAAATACCAGAAATGTCGTCGGTAAGTACTTAAAGAGTTCCGGCGACCCCGCTTCCGGGACAGTGACCTTCGCCGCGTCTAGCAGGATTGAAGACGCAGATGACGCCACTATTGTGGCCACTCCAATTGTTGCTACGCTAGACAACACGGGCTCATTTACTGTGGAGCTTCCGTGTACTGATGATTTGGACCTCAGCCCTCGAGGCTGGTACTGGACTGCAAGAATTCGCATTGCGGGCTCTAAAAACAAAGAAATTAGATTTTATCTCCCTATCGGGGATGAGACCAACATTGATATTACCCGGTTAGACACCGTCGATCGACGTACAACTTCTCCGGCAGGAACAGATATCCCACGAGGGTCTGTGGGACCTCAGGGGTCGACAGGCCCCACGGGAGCTTCTGGCCCTGCAGGACCAACGGGCCCCTCTGGCGGGCCCACTGGTTCCACGGGACCTACAGGGGAGACAGGCCCTACTGGCTCAACTGGCCCTCAGGGGGAGGTTGGACCAACAGGTGCCACTGGGGCAGATAGTACTGTCGTAGGACCTACCGGTCCGATTGGTGTGACTGGTGTAACTGGTGCGACAGGAGCCGACAGTACGGTAGCAGGCCCAACAGGTGCAACAGGTCCTGCAGGCTCTTTTGGGGGAAGTAGCTTCGACTACACTTTTGACACAGAAACTACAGACAGCGACCCCACAACCGGGAAGTTAAAATTTAACAGCAGCAATCTTGCCACTGCTACCTTCATGTTCATCGACGACGAAGACGATGCCGCCACCGATCTTCAATCATATCTTCGAACTATCGATGACAGCACAAATGAGATTAAAGGGCACTTTAAAGTCAGCCGTAAGTCTGACCCCAACTACTATGCGATGTTTGCGATCGATGGGTCCAGCACTGAGGCCTCCGGATATTTTAAAGTCCCGTGTGTTTATTTGTCGGGTCTTGCGTCTTCTTTCAGTGATGAAGATGACGTCCTCATCACCTTCGCTCGAGCAGGCGATGTTGGGGCCCAGGGTCCCACAGGTGCGACTGGTGCCACAGGTTCTACCGGCCCTGGGGGTCCTATTGGTAATGACAGCACAGTACCCGGGCCTACTGGTGCTCAAGGAACCGCCGGACCAACTGGACCTACGGGTGGCGCTGGGATTGCTGGCCCAACAGGTGCCACAGGCTCTACCGGCATTCAGGGAGAAGAAGGCCCTACTGGGCCTACAGGTGTGCAAGGTGAGGCAGGACCCACAGGTGCGACTGGATCAGACGGAGTAGTCGGTGCTACAGGACCTGCCGGGGAGTCTGGACCCACAGGCGCAACAGGAGCCGATTCAAGTGTCGCTGGGCCCACAGGTGCGGCTGGTGCTACTGGACCCACAGGCGCAGCGGGCGCAACAGGTTTAGAGGGTGTTGCCGGATCCACAGGCCCCACAGGGACGCAGGGTGGCCAAGGGGTTGCAGGAGCCACCGGGGCTCAAGGAACACCTGGACCTACAGGTGCGACAGGAGCCGACAGCACGGTTACTGGACCTACGGGTGCTCAGGGAACCGCTGGGCCCACAGGCGCGACAGGTTCTGTGGGAGCCACAGGTCCCGTTGGTAATTTTGGTGGAGCTAGCTTTGACTTTACATTTAGCTCAACAACCTCGGATGCCGACCCAGGGTCCGGCAGGGTTCGGTTTAATAATGTCGATCTGCAGCTGGCTACAAACATGTTTATCGATGACGAAGCTGACGGCGCAATCGACATTCAACAGTTTTTACGCACTATTGACGACTCAACAAGCCCCATCAAAGGGCATGTTCGCGTAGGCAATAAACTAAATTCAAATGACTTTGCAATCTTTACTATTACCGGCGGAATTACAGAAACCTCCGGGTATTTTAAAGTCCCTGTTGCCTACGTCAGCGGTCTTGCCACATCTTTCTCTAACAATGAAGACATTATTGCGACCTTTGCCCGCACGGGGGATGTCGGACCTCAAGGTATTCCGGGGGAGGCTGGACCCCTGGGACCAACTGGCGCTACAGGCGCTACGGGCCCCGCAGTCACTGGTCCCACTGGTGCGGATTCAACAGTTCAAGGTCCTACTGGCGCTACTGGTGTCGCTGGCCCTACAGGTCCAACTGGTGCAGACTCTACGGTTCCGGGTCCCACTGGTTCTGTAGGTGCCACTGGTGCAACGGGCTCCACTGGTGCAACCAGCACAGTCCCTGGTCCCGCAGGTCCTTCTGGTCCCACTGGTGCCCAGGGTAACTTGGGGAACACTGGACCAACTGGTTCAACAGGTGCAACAGGCGTTGCAGGCCCTACAGGTGCAACAGGTGCTGACTCTCAAGTAACAGGTCCTACAGGTGCAACAGGTGTTGCGGGACCAACAGGTTCCACAGGTGCAACAGGTGCTGACTCTCAAGTAACAGGACCTACAGGTGCAGACGGTGCCCAGGGTGTCCAAGGGTTGCAGGGCATTACTGGACCTATAGGACAAACGGGTCCGACAGGACCGACAGGACCAACGGGAGCTGACTCTACAGTTGAAGGTCCAGCAGGGCCCACAGGTGCGACGGGCGCTCAAGGTGACCAAGGCACTGGAGTTCAAATACTTGGGTCCTACAATACGCTAGGGGAGTTACAGGCTGCTCAACCAACTGGCAATGTTGGAGATGGCTACCTCGTTGGTGCTGAGCTTTATGTTTGGGACGATGAGAACGCTCAGTGGTTAAATGTTGGAAATATTCAAGGACCCACAGGGGCGACAGGTGCTGGTGACATAGGACCCACTGGTCCCACAGGACCGCAGGGTGAACTGGGTGAGTTTGCCATTGCTGCCGTTACACCTCCCGCAAGCCCCGACACAGGGGATGCTTGGTTTAACAGCGACAATGGAAAAATTTACGTATACTATGACGGGTTTTGGATTGAAACTGGTGCTGCACCCGTTGGACCTACAGGCCCCCCTGGGCCAACAGGAACGGGAGAAACAGGACCGACTGGACCTACAGGGCAGACTGGACCGACAGGGTACCGAGGCATCACTGGACCTACAGGGCAAACTGGACCTTCGGGTCCCACGGGTGCTGACTCTCAAGTAACAGGACCTACAGGTGCAACTGGTCTGACAGGACCTACGGGTCCCACGGGTGCTGACTCTCAAGTAACAGGACCTACAGGTGCAACTGGTCCAACAGGACCACGAGGAATATCCCTCAATATTGTGGGCTCTGTCCGCAACACGGCTGATTTGCCACGAGCTAACCACAATGTTACCTACAACGTAACTGTCTCGGGTAGCAAGTTTTATCTTGACGACGTCGAGGTTCAATCGTTCTTCCTCCACCGAGGCGGCACATACACATTTAGTCAGTCTGACGCATCAAACTCAAGCGATAAGGTTTACTTATCAGAAACACCCAACGGTCATCACACTGTAGTCGGCGGTCTTGTTGCAAATTTTGCATACACAGACGGTGTTACGTATACAGGAACCGAAGGCACTGACGGTCAATTAAGAATTATTGTTGCGGGGGACGCGCCTGATTCTTTGTACTATGTATCAGAAAGTACCCTTGGGCTTGGTGTTGGCGGAACCCTCAATGTTCTCGAGAATTCAGATAATGATGCTTACATTGTTGATGCAAACGGAAACATATACGTTTGGACTGGCTTTGCATGGAATGACGGCGGACAGATTGTTGGCCCGACAGGCCCCCCTGGAGAATTTATTCCTCAAGCAAGCACCCCTCCGCTTGACCCAGTAGCGGGAGATGTCTGGTTTGACACTGAAAACGGTGCTGTTTTTGTTTACTACGATAATTTCTGGGTTGAAATTGGGACTACCGAGTTTGGTGGAGCAACAGGCCCGACTGGGGACACTGGTGTTGCAGGTCCAACAGGGCCCACAGGGGCAACTGGAGATGAGGGCCCCGTTGGGCCAGTAGGTGTGACAGGCGCAACAGGGCCTATAGTTACAGGGCCCGCCGGTCCTCAAGGATTTGGGTCCCAGGCTCAAGGATTTTACAACACCTTTGCCGAGTTCAATGCTGCCGCTGGTGCCACCCCGGGGACAATTGGGGACTTCTACGTTATTTACGAAGAAGACACCATTTATCTCTACACTGAGGATAATGGATGGGCGGAAGCCGGGGCTCTTATTGGCCCGCTTGGCCCTACAGGTCCTAGCGGCCCATTTGGCCCCACTGGTCCCGCAGTAACGGGCCCCACAGGGCCCATAGGTCCACAGGGAACATCTATCAATGTTATTGGGAGTGTAACAACAGCGGCTAACCTTCCTCTCAGCGAGAACACTACTAACGATGCGTACATTGTCGATGACAACGGAGACTTATACATTTGGGATGGGTCCAACTGGAACACAGTAGGCCAGATTGTTGGGCCAACGGGCGCAACTGGCCCCTCGGTAACTGGTCCCACCGGTGCAACAGGGGTGCAGGGCCCCGCTTCGACAATCCCTGGCCCCCAAGGAGGGGTTGGCCCCACGGGGCCAAAGGGCGGAGTAACTTATGTACTTTCGTCTACAGGAGAGGGCGGAAGTTTCACTGTGGAGGGTGTTATTGGGAACAACCCAAACCTCACAGTAGTTCGCGGCGAAACTGCGTTCATCGACGTAAGCGGTGTAGAATTTACAAACTCTCTAGCTCTTAGGCTCTTCTCAGGCAGCACATCAGCAGTCCCCGGCACAACAAATAACAGCACATCAGCCGGGCGAAATTCGACAAGCACTGACACTGTCATCGTGTATGACGTTCCGCTAGACGCCCCTGGGCAAATTATCTACCAAGACGTCACGGATTTGTTTATTGCGGGTGTCATTGATGTAGTTGACAAGATTGGCCCCACGGGGCCCACCGGTGTGGCAGGCCCTGAGGGCACACCTGAGCTGGTGGTGTACTCACCCGTAATCGATGGGACAGGAGTTGCGTTTGGCGGGACCCCAGCAAACGGTGTATACACAAAATATGGGTACCTTGTAAACTTCGAATCTTTTGTCTCTTTCTCAACTTTTAGCAACTTTGGGACAGGACAATACAGTCTGACATTGCCGATTTTGCCGTCATCTTCCTCTGGGGCTGATTATGTTTTCAACGGCTATTTGGACATTGATGGGACAATCTTGTACAAAATTGTGGGAGTCCCAGAATCTCTAGGGTCCGCAACTCTTGGTTTGTTCTACTTGGGTACCGACGGCAGGTTGACCGCCCTAACCGGGAGTGCACCAGATTCCATTACCACATCAAGTACACTATCTATTGTGGGTTCATATATTGCGAGTGAGGAGTAGGCCGTGGCGGTAATTGATTTCCCAGTTGCCCCAGAAGTGGGGGATGAATATACCAACGGTATAAACACATACGAGTGGAGTGGCACCGCTTGGCGCCTTGTCCGCACGAGCGCCGTGGGACCCACAGGACCTACAGGTCCCGCGGGGCTCGACTCAACAGCAGAGGGGGCCACTGGGCCTGCTGGACCTACAGGTCCCGAAGTTACTGGTCCCACTGGTCCAGCCTCTACAGTGACTGGACCCGCTGGGCCAACAGGCCCCACTGGGTCTTTTACAATCTCTCCCTGGGCCACCTATGTTCCGGCCTTCACTGGTAGCGTGACCAACCCTGCAATTGGAAACGGAACCGTTTCAGGAAGGTATATGAATGTGGGGGCAACTATCTTTGGTGAAATTAGAATTACTGCGGGCACCACAGGGTTCACTAGGGGTGAGGGCATTTACAGAATTGGATTGCCCGCAGCTGGAATTGTTGAGAATTTCCAACCAGTCGGTCAAGTTGTTATGCGCGATGAGGGCCCTGGCACAAACTATTTCGGGACGGCAATTTTTAATAACAACGCAGACGACGTAATCGAGCTATATATGCACTCCCAAGTTGCTCAGTTTGATGAAGGTGTTGCGGTCACCCACACTACACCTTTTTTGTTCAGCGCAAATGATAAAATTTTGATTCAGTTTACCTACGAATCCGACCTGAGCTAGGACTAAACTATGGCAGCCATAGATTTCCCAAATACCCCCAGCGTCAATGACACGTTCACTGACGGCACCTCTACTTGGATGTGGACAGGTGTTGCTTGGAACCTAGTTGTATCCCCAGTGGTTGGGCCTACCGGACCTACGGGAGCCGCGGGCGGGGATAGCTCTGTTATTGGCCCCACGGGGGCGACCGGAGCCTTCACAATTTCTAGCGCCACTCCACCTGCAAGCGCAGACCCAGGGGACGCATGGTTCAACTCAGAAACCGGTCAAATATATGTCTACTATGACTCTTACTGGGTAGAATCAGCTTCCAGTAACGTAGGACCCGCCGGGGACCCCGGGCCTACAGGACCAACTGGACCTGAGAGTGCTGTGTCCACCACGCCAGGACCTACAGGACCAACGGGCGCAACTGGAGCTCAGGGCAACACTGGGCCAACCGGTGCCAATGGTTTAGACACTACGGGACCCACTGGTCCTTATGGACCAACCGGTGCAGAGGGTGCCGAGGGGGCTACAGGACCCCGCGGAGTAATTGGACAAGATGGGCCTATAGGGCCAACCGGAACTGATGGCCCCACGGGACCAGATGGTTTAGTGGGACAGTCCGGACCGGCTGGCCCCGTTGGGCCGACAGGCCCCCGCGGTTTTGTGGGCGCTACTGGCCCTCAAGGTTTGGTTGGCGCAACTGGTGCTTCGGTTACCGGGCCAACAGGGGTTTCTGGCCCCACGGGGCCATCAAATGGGCCAACAGGAGCTACGGGCTCTACTGGTGCAACTGGTGTTAGTGGCCCTACAGGTGACGCTGGCCTCCGAGGCGCTACGGGTGCAACGGGAGCAACGGGTTCGGCATCCACAATTCAGGGACCTACAGGTGCTACGGGTGCTGTTGGTGCAACTGGCCCTGATAGCACAGTGCTTGGGCCCACAGGCCCCACTGGTCCCGCAGTAACGGGCCCCACAGGACCCGGAGGACCTACAGGCGTAAGCTTTGCAGGAATCACGTCTTCTAGCAACATAGAGATTTCCTTAGGAACAAAAAGTTTTATTGTAAATCAAGTTGGAGCTTACGCTCAGGGAACTAGAGCACGGTTGGTAAGCACCTCGGTGCCTACTAACTTCATTGAAGGCTCCTTGTCTAACATTTCTGGCACGTCCATAACTATGAACGTGGACAGGATTTTTGGCGCTGGTAACACTTATTCTGCATGGAACTTAGTAGTTGCTGGAGCAGCGGGGTTGACAGGGCCCACAGGTCCGCAAGGTACGGCAATTCAGCTTAAGGGGTCAGTACCTACCTCCTCAAACCTGCCTAGCTCTGGCAATGTGGTAAATGATGCCTATATCGTCAATGATGAGGGTGACCTTTACATATGGGACGGCTCTACTTGGAACAATGTTGGCCAAATTGTTGGACCCACAGGGGCAACAGGCCCCAGTGTTACTGGGCCGGTAGGCCCCACGGGCCCAGCCTCAACAATAATTGGCCCGACCGGTGCTACGGGTCCTCAGGGGACCGGACCTGCAGGTCCAATTGGTCCAACAGGGCCCGCAACTTTTAATGTTGTCGGCCCTCAGTACTTCGAAAGTAGAACTCTGTCCAGTGCAGATGTGTCAAAAATTGTTAAGATTAACAGCTCTTTGTCCACTACATTGACAGTCCCCCCTGACGGGTTCTCCGGGTTTACTTTTGACGTTGGTGCCCAAATTTTAATTACCCAGTTGGGACTTGGTCAAGTGAATATTGTCGCCGGCTCAGGAGTCAGCATCCTTAGCGAAGGGGCACGAGTAATTACTAAAGCTAGGTACGCAGTTGCGTCACTTATTAAGCTTAGTGCAAACTCTTGGCTTCTTAGTGGAAACCTGGTGGCTTAGTGCTTATTGCCTCTCACGCTTTTTTTGCCACTCTACCGGCGCTGTTTAGCGCAGCGGGGTGGCAGCAGCCTGCCGATTCTAGCTTTGGGACGACAGATATTAATGCCGTCATGGCGGACGGAGACCTAAGCTATGTTGCTGTTGGGAACGAAGGAAAAATAGGACTGTCCTCTAACTCCGGGTTTACTTGGTCACAGGTAGATTCTCCTTTTTTGGGCAGTAATATCTTTGCAGCACACTACGCAAATAATCTATTTGTTGCCGGAGGTAGCACCGGAAAAATTGCTACATCTACAGATGGGGTGTCCTGGACTGTAGGCACTGCAGGTTTTGGAGCTAGCCCAGTGCTTGGTCTTTCATACATAGTCAATCAGGGGCTGTGGGTCGCGGTGGGTGGCTCGGGAAAGCTTGCTACATCTTCAGACGCAGTATCATGGGTTCTACGTAATTCCTCTTTTGGGGTATCTTTGATCAATGACGTATACAGCAGTGGTAATCTAACAATTGCGGTTGGATACGACGGCAAATTAGCAACATCAACCAACGGAATTTCTTGGACACAAAGAACATCATCTTTTGTTTTTGACGCAATTTTTGGTATTACTTATAGCAACTCTGCGCAAGAATATGTCGCTGTAGGAGATGTTGGAAAAATAGCGACATCAACTAACGGAACAACATGGTCTCAGGTTTTTCCTTCTACTTCTTTTAACAATTCTCGTATTAACACAATCAGTGCTAATTCTTCTAGCTATGTAGCAGGAGGTTCTCTTGGTAAAATTGCTACATCTTCTACAGGAGTTAGCTGGATTCAAAGAGTTTCCACTTTTGGGGACAAAACCATAAAAGATATTGCTTTACTGGAAAACTCAGCTGTGGCAGTAGGGGACGGTGGGACAATTGCGTATTCGGTGTAGCCATGTTTAGGTATGTAATTATAGAGAACGGTCCCATGGTTCAAATTTTTTATGAAGAAAACATGATTGATGAGAGTGGCCCCTGGGGGTCACTAACAGCCGCAATTACCTGGGCGGACTCGTACATCACTTTCAAAAATTCCGGAGGGGAAGAGCCTCAAATTGTATAACATAGAAAAGTTAGGGAGGTAAGGACAGATGGCTGCTATTGATTTTCCAGACCCCGCAATTGAGGGGGAAGAATTCACTTCTGGAGCGCAAACTTGGGTGTGGACTGGAGCAGTTTGGGAAGCTCTTAGAGTCGCCCCCACTGGACCTTCCGGCGAGCAGGGTATTCAGGGCCCCACTGGAGCTACAGGGCAATCTGGTCCTACAGGTACTCAAGGTATCCAGGGACCCACAGGACCTGTATCCGATGTGGCAGGACCTCAGGGGCAAACTGGTCCTACCGGGCCACAAGGAATTACTGGCCCCCAGGGTCTTCAAGGTATTCAGGGAACTCAGGGTGTAACTGGACCAACGGGTGCTGATTCTAACGTTACAGGACCTCAAGGGTTTACGGGCCCAAGGGGGCAGACCGGACCCACCGGGGTAACAGGGGCACAATCAGATGTCCCAGGGCCAACTGGTCCTCTGGGTCCTGTTGGAAAATTTACAGCCAGCGCTCAGCAACCTGACATCGAAACATCAACCAACGGGGACGCTTGGTTTGACACCAATACTGCAAAAACATATGTATTCAACAATGGTGTGTATGTCGAAGTAGCCAGTGGCGCACAGGGCTTAATAGGCCCAACCGGCTCCTCGGGGACGTTTGCTATATCAGCCAGCTGGTGGCTGGGCACATAGATTATTCAAAATAAACAGCACTAAAGACTGCTATTCTAAGAGCAGATTTATTTCGCGAAAGAGGTACTAATCAATGCCTGGATTCCTAGGTGGCATCGGTGCGGCAAGCGGCGGCACCGGTGGGGAAATACGCTTCCCTAAAGAGTTTATCGACCCAGTAACTAAGCTTCGGGTATCCGAGCCTGAAAACCTCATTGATACTGACTTTGAGTATGGTCTACAGCCCACCAAGTGGGAGACCGTTGAGCTCATCAACAACACTCCTTCGTTCTTTTCTAAGTCTGGTGACACCACTATTCCTGGAATTGTGGCTGTCACAACAAACGCAGGTACTCGAGAAATTACCGTAACTACGGGACTAGACCACGGACTAGCTGTCGGTGTTCCCATCAACGTTCAAGGCTCAAAGTCTGTCACTGCTGATGGTTCATACATTATTAACTCAATTCCAGACCCAAAAACTTTTACATACCTGTGTAGAGACAACCAAGAGGACACAAGCGCAATCGAGGACCTCTACACTTCGATTATCACTGGCGAGTTTTTCCAGGGTTCTCAGCTTCGCATTTCAGAAGCCGAGGGAATTGTTACAGACGCCGAGCCTATTTCGACTTTGACGGTTACAACCTCAAGCGCACACGGTTTTGGCCCAAACACGCCATTTTATTTTTTGAACTTGAACTCCACAATTTCTCAAGAGTTTGAAGCAGCAAACACGGCAGCCAAGTCTTTTGACTCTTCCAACTCTGCGACTGCACAAACTTTTGACGGCTCCAACACTCTCTCTACCCTAAACATTGACTGGTCAAACAGCGCTACGGTTGGTGGCACTGTTAGCACAGTGTCTGGCACAAACACGGTGAATAACACTGTTACAGTCGCCCACAGCACCGAGAATTTTGCTGGGCTCCCTCTAGGTCAGCCCCTGTACTACAACGTGGCTGCATCTTTAGGTTATTTCTTTGATAACCCTAGAGGAGTTGTTTTTCTAAAAACAATAGACACCTTAGATGTAGGAGCCTCTACTTTTCAAGTTAGTGCGGTCCCAAGCGGAGACGCTATACCTCTTCAGTCCAACCTTTCAGGTACCTTCCAAATTGCAAACCAAGCTAGGACTTTTGCTGGGAACAACGTAAATCCTGCTACACAGATTGTTTTAGATATTGTCAAGGCCGCTTCCTTTGAGTTTGAGGGCGCAAATGACCAAGCCCTCGGCGGAAACGGCATTTCGACGGTAACCAGCTACAGCGGTTCTCTTGTAAACGTGAACACAGTTGCTGCCGCTGGGCTTGATTACTACCAAGGCGCAATGCTTCGCTACACAACCACTGGCAGTGCCGCTTCTGGTTTAGTAGCTAACGCAACTTATTTTGTGGATTCTTTCTTCTCTACAGGGACTGACACTTTTGCCTTCACCTTAAAAGCTCTTCCGAATTCAGAAAGTGCAATAAGCATTACTGGCGGAACTGGGACTCAGAGGTTTACCAGAATTGGCGTATCACTAGATAAAGACGTCATCCACATTAGAAACTCTAACTTTGCTAGGAAGGACATGATTGAGTACACCTTCCCAGTAGGTGGAAACTTTGAAGCTGACGACGAAAAGCTTTTCTATTTTATAGCTACTGCGTATGATTCCCACAACTATTTAATAAACGCCACTGCAGACCTATTTACTCCAATGGTTGCTACTGGTGGAACTATTTTGCCAGACTACCAGTCACAAGGTAGAACTTATAGAGCTCACCAGTTCACTGCTGTTGGTAACAGTACCTTTACAGTACAAACTGTAGGTTCAGAACCAGTTGAATACCTGATTATTGCTGGTGGGGGTGGTGGTTGTGTAGGAGCCGGTGGAGCCGGGGGGTATAGGTCTAGTGTTGTCGGGCAACTGTCTGGGGGCAACTCGACCGCGGAAAGCAAAATTACGCTCTCTG
>Ga0222673_1000295_pt1 | contig 26454 bp, 48 predicted proteins | sample AntAcemetagen801_FD_179845 | JGI IMG/M metagenome (GOLD analysis project Ga0222673, IMG submission 179845) | Saline water microbial communities from Ace Lake, Antarctica - #801 | ecosystem: Environmental > Aquatic > Non-marine Saline and Alkaline > Saline | place: Antarctica: Ace Lake...
TCTATATCTACGAGATCGAATGTACCAGTGGCCACCTTACGACCTTTGATTTGAATGATTTGGTACTTAGGATAGGATGCTGATATCCTAGCTTGACGAGCAGTTGAAAATAGACCAGTTAATCCTACCATTTTTGGATTATAATTTCTACTTCCTTCTTCTGGATAAACCCAATCCATAAACATACGCTTACTATCGTGCGCCTTCATTCTACGTTTACTAGTAGTACTACGTAAAGGTACTTTGCCGATCTCATAGATAACTCCTGTACAGGGAGATACAAATCTATCTTTGCTATCTCTAATAACAAACTTGAAACCTGTCACGGTTTCGCTCTTCTCGACTTTTATAAGGTCTTTGCACATGTTTATATAATACTAATTAATATCATACTTATACAAATAATCAACTCGATTAATACTATCTCTTGGTATAGCCATAGTGCATATACCCATCGGTTATTAGTAATATGTGTATTACCAATATACTTAACCCGATAGAATGGAATCCAGTGTCTGATGTTCATTGCTTAGAATATTTAAGGATTTGCATAGGCTCGTCTTTGCTGTTGTATTTATTGATAGTATAGTGATCTAGTCCAACCCATACTAGGCCTCTGAAATAGATCTTATGAGTTACTGCCGGTGTAGGATCAAATCTTATATGCTTAGCCTTCGAATTAGTGTAATGAATATTACATGAGCCTAATAAAAGATAAAGCACTACAAATAATGCTACAGCTATTCTGATTGGATGTTTCATTTGACTTTTGCTTTACCTATTGATGTTAGAATTTGGAACCATCTGGCATTACAGTGGGTGCACTCCTTTACATGCTGTGCAAGTTTCTTATTATCCCTTAATTTGCCTTTACAGTTGGGACAAAAATTAATGTATACACCTACTGGTTGTGCATTTCTTTTCACCAGCTCTGAAGTCCGGTCGCAGATATCTTTGAACCCTTTTTCATGATCAGTTATCTCGCTCATTCGACTATGGATAATTTGGCGCTGGCACTTAATTAAACGGATGTTTCTGCTTCTGTCTCTATATCAGGTGTAGAAGAAAAAGCTAAGGCAATACCTATTGTGATTGCTACAATATAAAGAAATGCCTTAAAGCCTTTGGTAAGATGTATATCTCTCATTATTCTTGTTTTGTTAGAGTTAATCCGGAATATCCGTCAGATCTATTCTGAACTTGCTTAATATTTCTATGCCCTTTACCTGTACATCCGAGAGATAGCTCGTCTGAATTCTCATCATACATTATGATAAATCCTTTACCGTTAGGTAATGTAACGTGGATTGTACTGTCACTTGAGTGGTCGATTTTCATATCCCTATAGATTTTCCTGTTTCTGTTTTACCATGCACCTTACAGCATATATTATTATATGGATGCCCTACTTTTTGCTTATTCATAATTTTGTTTTATCTATTAATATTCTACTTAATTCACGCCCGAAATCATATACAACACGTTGTATGCAATTAAAAAAGACATACAACAATGTATATAAAAAATAGGAGATGAGAGGCTTGCTACATTTAAGTGCGGATTTAACTATTAAAGCACCTCTCATTTTAAATTAAATTTGTGAAACTCCTACTATTCATATACTAAACGTTATGCGTTATTTTGACTTCCATATTTTATATGCTTCATTGTAGCAGTATTTATGAAAAGCATCTGATTGATTAACTATCCATCCATTATCGTCTGTCCTTATACACCCACCTTTCCTGTTTAAATACCATTTAATGTATTTTTCGGGTGAATAAAACAAACGCATAACAAAGTGTATAGCAAATGCCTTAATCTTTATTCTTAATGTGTATAGCATAATTTCAATCTTTAGTTTTTATAAATAAATTTAGTGAAGGCACTTGCCATACACTCACTCGTTACCATTCATTAAAACGACACTGCGTTAATGGTAACACAGAATATAAATAATGCTTGGTTTCGTGCTGTAATTAAAGTTTAGTGCTTTTAACGCCATAATTAAAAATTAGTTCTTTGTCATTTACATTAATTGTAATAAGTGTTCCATCATCAGAAGGGTAAAAGCAAGTAAATTTCTCTGGACCTACAATAGCATATACAGTACAATCTTCATCGCCTTTATATGTAATAAATTGCCCTACTTTTAACCTTCCTTTTTCTGTTGATATTTCTAGTATTCTTCCCATTTTTTAATTATTATTTTTGTTATTAATGCCAACGCTCAAAAACGAACGCTAACAAGGTTTAAAATTCATTCCGTAAAAACTCCACGAAATTTTACACTAATCGTTGTGTTTAATTGGTCGTTCCTCCCAACTCCGCCCTAAAGGGCTAAACACAACGCCAAATACAATGCATTGCCTCCGTTCATTTAATCGGGTGAAGTGCTTCATTGTTCGTTTTTAATTAGAAAAAGCCCCACCGCACCCTTACCGCTTGATGCGGTAATTAGAACAGCATCATAAGTAGCTTCTTGCATTTTTTCGTTGAGGCTCATGTTTTAGGTTTAATTGATTTGATAGGTTAAATATACCACTTTCTTTTGTATATCAACAATTATCTGAAAACTTTTTGCAGAGACCCTTGCCTTTCGACCTGTAGCTGGGCTTTAAAAACAAAAAAAAAGCCCAACCGAAGTTGGGCTTTTAAAATTTAGGAAAGGGTTATCAAATCAACCTTTACATAGCCGCGTACTTGGCGAATTGCAAATCGTAACCATCTGTGGTACCCTTTCCAAATAGATGGCCAGCTTTTACCTTCAATTCATGTTCGTTCTTAAACACGATTCCAGTAGGATTAGAACCAAGGTATGTGAGTGAATTAACCACGTCCCATACTGATTGGCCAGTTTTAATGAATGATCTATGACGATCATTAAGTTTCATTGGATCTTGACCAGCTTTAACAATACGTTGGATGGTATCGTCATAACCAGGAAAGTAGTCTCTGTTGATTTTAGCAAGGTATGCTGAAACCAAAGCTGGATCTTCGTTTTTCTCTACTTTGTCGTGAGCCAAATTCAAAGCTTGTTGAACTTCAATCAATGAAGCTTTAGTATTGATGGCAGCGTGTAGAGTATTTTCAAATGCTGCTGGAACAAACTTCGCTTTATTCATTGCTTCAATTTGTTTGAGGAATATCGCAATGTCCTCAACTCCATGTCCATTCAGTTTGATTTTCTCTGTGAAACTCAATGCTGAGTTCGAACTTCCACCGATTGCACCAGAACCAAGACTTGATCTCATACCATTAGTACACACTAATCGTTGATTGTAAGTTTCAGCCAAAGTATCTTTAGAAGTTTGGATGATTGAGAAACCAAATTTGAAGAACTCATCTTTACCCATGGCTGGAAAACCAACAGTATTGGCATTCAGCATGTTAATAGACAGATTTCCAGTTCTATCAAGCTCAACAGTTTCAATGTCAAGTTGAGAATTGGTATTCAGAATTCGCTCAGTCACATTGTAGATTGAACTGTTAGTCAGTCTACGATATCTTTCTGGCTTCATCACATCCACAATACGCTTAGTATCAGGATTACCAATCAAAAGGATTTCGTTTCCAGAACCTTTCTCAGTAGCAGAACGATAAGACTTAAGTGCCATCATCATTTTACCAGCAAGTTTGCCATCCTCATTCTTAATCATTTCTTTCGAAAGTGATTGGTTCATTTTAAGCATGGTCGCAAGGCTCAAGAAGAATTTGCTATCTACTTTGATTTCCTTGCCGGAGATACCGATCACTCCTTTTGCTAAGGAATTCTCTCCGATTTCGATAGCAGACAATTTAGTATGCATTGTCATTGCTTCTTTTCTTTCAAGCTGATCCTTTAGGTGTTTCAGCTTGTCGTCTGTTGATTTGTTTTTCATACGCATATTATTTTTTAGGTTTAATTGATTTGATAGGTTAAATATACCACTTTCTTTTGTATATCAACAATTATCTGGAATATTTATTCCTCAGCTGTAGTAGAACCATCAATTACGATTGGTGCAATCAATTTAATATCATCTTCATCGTCTGGCAATTCAACTTCATCTGCCTCTGTTGTTTTGACGAAGAACGAATCAAAGCTAGAATCGAGGTCTGCTCTACTTCTTGATTCGTTCTTAGTTAATTCGCTTAACTCTGCGGTCTCATCGAAACGTTCGCTATCATAAACTACATCTCCTTTTTCATCAAGTGAGTAGTACAATCTCTTATTGATCCCACTACCGCCTCTACGATTTTTAGAAAATTCGAGGTATCGATCACCATGTGCATCAAATCTGATTTCCATCATGGCTGTAGTGGCATGCTTTAGATATGTACCACCTACATATGTGCCTCCTTTAGTCATGTGTTGGATGGCCATAATTGCTGCTCCTTTGTTTTCGGCTGCATCAATCATCATACCTGTTAACCATGTTTCAGCATATGATGCTCTCCAATTGTGAACTTCTTTTAGTTTCACGAGTGTGTCTTGGAAAGAGTCAAGTAAGATGATGTCATAATCACCATTGAATGTTGCACTTAATACTTGATGTAGATTTCCAGACTTCACATAATCCATTAAAAGAAGGGTAGGAACTTTTCCAATTGCTGGACACTTCTTGTAATAGAATAGAATGTCGTTACGTGTCATCTCACTAGATACGTAAAGAACCTTTGCATCTGGATTTTCGGCTTGAACTGACGATAGCAAATCCAAAGTTACTGTCGATTTACCTACACCACTCTCACCAATTACAATTGTAACGGTTCCGCCATAGGTACCTCCACCTATTTCATGATCAGAACAAAGCTCATCTAGCTTCTTACCGGTCTTGTGTAATGCAAAGTTTGGAAATTCTAAGTCTTCAACTTTCACGATTTCAGGCTCAACTACTGAAGTCTCTAGCGCAGCTGGAGTTTCAGTTGAAGCATGACCTTCCTCTTTCAGTTTCTTAACTACAGCATTAAACATACCATATGAAACTGAAGTTGTATGAGGTTCAAGTTCATAAGTCGCAAACAACTCATTTACTTTTGCTTTTGGTACCTCGCTGTTCAACTTCTCTTTGAAGTATGAACGAATATACTGTTCCTTTTTACTGCCTGTGATTTGGATTTCTTTTGCCATTTTTAAGCGATTAATTTAGGTTAATTTGATAGAACTAATATACTAAAATCTTGATGTAACTAACAATTTTCTGAAGACTTTATGAATTTAATTTCTTCAGTCTGTCTTGATATACTTGAGGCATTTTTGTAATGTCTCTATCGAATTGAGAAATAGCGAGATCTAGAATATCATCACTAGTCATAGTGTCAACTGTACAGATATGCTCGTCATTTTTTTGTTGATCTCTGTCAGTAATTCCACATTGATCTTTAAAGTCTTGAACAATCTTATTAAATGCAGGATTTCCAGTCAAGTTCATAAAGGCATATCCATCTTCTAATACGAATATCATACACGCAAATGGAAGATTACGTTCAGCATACTCTCTATTAAGATTAGCATGCACAAGTTCAATTGGATTATCCGTGTACATAAAGGTCATAGTACCTACGTTACCGAATGACACATTAATTAATTCCTTTTCTGGATTTTCAACAAGATTTGCCAGTAATTCTGCTTCCCATTGGAATGAATTTCGCGGCCCTAGTCTTAAAACTAATATCGCTTGTTTTCTGAATGTTGGTTCCATAGTTGGTTTGATTGATTGATAGGTCAAATATAAGAAACACTTATTAGTCTGAACAATTATCTGAAAACTTTATTGCAGAGACGCGGTTGTCGAATCACACTCTGGGTATCAAGCCATGGAAAATGGAAAAGCCCAACCGATTTCTCGATTGGGCTTTCAAAGGCCTCTTTAATACCTAGACTCATTTTACTGGGGTGTGATCAGCACCCATAGGGTTTTAGTTTTTGGTCGGAGTCGATCTAGCCTTTGTCATCTGCAGATAATTCTTAATGTCGGTTTCTTGTTCACTTAATTTGGTTTGTAATCTTTCAATAAACTTCTCTGAATTCCTACGTTTAATAGAACGTGCTGGATAAGAATTCATTAATGCACTACTTGTAGATATATGCGCTCTTAAATAATTAGCATTAATCTTAGCAATCGTAAGAAGAGCATCAACTTCAGACATAGGTAGAAGTTGAGTCGTCTTAATTTTAAAGACTAAATTACTTAGATATTTAAAAAGCTTTTTCATTTTTGTAGTACTACAAGCTTAACACAGTTTCTTGCTGAGTCCATATGGAAGTGCAGTCGACCTTCATTGTTTGCGACTTGGTATTTCCAATCCCATTTGATTGTATCACCGTCACAGTTAACTATTGGTATTCCTGCTGGTCGAGTAGGTGTCATGTAATTTGGAGATTTCATTTCCAATTCACAACTTCCAAGTAGAAGCAATATTGATATTAGTAGTAAATGTTTCATGGTTTAAATCTAAGCATTACTTATTAAACTGAACAATTACCTGGAAATTAATATGCTTTACAGTGGATAATGATTGCGGTCTGTGCACCATCTCTCTGCTTGATTTCAACGGCTCCTTTCTGTTTGATTATCCTAAGTACCTGTCTGTAATTGATATTAGGATCATTAATACCAGCCAGAAATAGAGCGATCTCGTATGCTTTCTTAATGGTTCGACAGACACCCATAGTTGAAGTAAGACCTTCTTCCCAACTTACACTAGGGTCTAAGATCTTATGTGCTACTACAGAGTAAGTCTTTTTACCGCGCATCTAGTTTGGTTAATTGGTTTTTAACGAATGCACAATCCTCATACCTCTGTAGATTTTCAAAGTGCTTCATCATTCTATTCAAAGCATTCGTCTTATTTTCTACTGGAGCATTGTCACTTAGTATAAATTCAGGAAAACTCTTAAGCACTTGCAGTATCTCTTCCATAAATCCATCAGGATCTGATTCACTCATGGCATATAGATCTGCCTTAAGCTTATCGTCGTTTAACGGGTTGTCATCGTTCGCCTCCATAATATCTAAGATACTAATCTTCATTGACTTTATTCAGGATTGTTTCAATGTATTCTGCTCTTAAAACTCTCCAATTTTGTTTGTAATAGTCATGTTCAAAGCGTTCAGCATTCATAAGATCACACTCACCATGTTTTAAATCAAATGTATAATGACCTAACTCATGCCATATGATAGCCTTAACAGTTGCCTTATGCTCTCGCATGTCTTCATTAACATAAATCAAATCACTGAAAATATTGGTTTCTCCAGCAATATCATCACTCATGTTTTTGAAGTCAAGCACTTGTAAGTTCTCTGACTTAGACACATCGATATCATGTGATTCCATTACCTTCACCCAGTTTCGGTACTCTGCTTGTAGCTCACGGTCATAACGTCCGTCTTGATTACTTAACATACTTGCAAGACCAAAGAGTGTCCCAAAGAATACGATGATGCCTACGGTTTTCATGTTGTTTATTATTAGCTAATATACATAATTCTTTACTGAGCTGACAATTCTGATTAACATTCGTTTACTACGGAGTGCTACACGGCAGCTCTCATCTTAGTAAGTGAGGCAGCTACGATCTGACAGATTCTTACATTGGTCATTCCAATCTCATCTGCGATTGAATCAGAATGCTGTGGAACGTCTCTATCAATTCCGAAGTAAGCAGCTACGATTTTACGATCGCGTTCTTTAAGAACACTAAGTGACTTCTTAACTCTGAACTTTTGATCTTCTAATTCACCTTCTGCATCAGAAATTGGATCTACTCCCAATATCATGTCTCCGATTATTCTATCACTGTCTTCTGAAATAGGATCATCGAATCGAACTGGTCTGATGTTCTTAACTTCATTGCCAGCTTTCTTTTCTAGGTACATCTCGTATTCCTTGTTGTGTGGTCTACGAACTGTTCTACCTTTTTGCGCAACTGCTTCGTTGATTCTCTTTCTGATCCACAGTTGTGCGTAGTTGATGAAGCGTGCATCTCCATTCAATTTCCAATTAACTGCTGCTTCGAATAAACCGATGTTACCTTCTTGGATTAGGTCATCTATTGAAAGACCTTGACCAATAAAGCGGTTAGCGATAGTAACCACAATCTTAAGGTTGTGTTTAACGATTTCATCAACTGCATGCTTATCGCCTTTTGCGATTCTAGCAGCTAATGCTTTTTCTTCTTTCTTGGTAAACGGAGTGAATCCGTCAATGTCTTTGAAGTAAAATGGTAGGTTGTTTGATTTTTCGAAAGCCATGTTTCTAGTTGTTTATTTGATTAAATCTTATACTCTAAAGTTGTTAGCTGGTTCTACTCAGGATCACTCTCTTTAACTGAATCTGAAGTAGATGTGGGTGCACACATATTTAATGATGTATTAACACAGGTACTGCATGTGCAAGCTACCGCTTCTGATCCAACGTTCTCTACTTTGATTCCGCATTCTCTGCAGGGTAGGGTTTGTCTTGATTTTCTGATTGCCATAGTTTCTTTGTTTTGATAAATCTAACAACTTAGTTTTGTTCTCAACAATTGGCTGGAAAATAAATGAAAAGAATTATCAGAGACACAAGACTAGGAGGGTAGAACGGCAAATCACCAAATCCCAAAAAGGGCCGAAGCCCTTTCTTAGTTTTCTAATTACCTACATCCTCAGCACTAGTTGCATAGTGGCAACCTGATAGATGGACAGTCTCGACCCGCCTTTAAGCCAAATCGGTATACTAGAATATCTTATTGAATAAGTATACTATAAACTCAATTACTGATGTAACTGCTTTACCTATTTCAGTGGCCCATTCAATTGGACCAGAACTAGTCTTAAGGTTTACGTAAAGAACGCAAGCCACAAAGAATACAAAGATTATAAAAAGCCATTTAATTATGTTGCTCATTGTCTTGAAGTTTAGTTCTTAATTCTGCGAGAGTTTTACAAAATTCAAATTCTTCTATGCCTTCAAAGAAGGTTAAACAAGCTTCTATCTTCTCAGCATACTTTTTCTTTGACATACTGATACCTAAATCAGAATCTTTAATACAGAATACAGGTACGTGAGGCAGATTGAGATTAATGCCATTATATAAAGCACTAAGCACAGTGGCATAGAATATACTAGGATGAGCTTTTATAAACTTAGTTACAGTGCTTCCTTGTAAATCAAACTCAGGAAGCTCGAATGATTTTCCGAGTTTCTCATCGTAATACGCTATGTATTTAGTTTTGCTCATCTGCTATTTTCTGTGCGAAGTCATGGGTTTCTGCAATGATCTCTGCTCTTAGCTTCATTCCCATTATCGTCTCTTCGATACCGTCATTCGGTGTAAACTTCTCTGTCTTCTTGCCTATCATATATAGACCTAATACCTTTTCGTTCTTATCAGTTCGGATCCACCATATATGAGAGTTTGATACTCCTTTGATGTGTCTCTCAATATATTGACCCCATGTAATCATCCTTTCTTAAAGTAATGGATTTCTTTGATACACTCTACTGGTATGTTTTCAGGTGATACGATTGATTTACCAACTCTAAACATCTTGACCATCAATTCGCTATGATCAACTCCTTCCTCTAATCCTTCTTCTTCTACCTCCACCTCTACTACTGCAAGTTGCTGGCCAGGTTGTAAACGAAAACCGATCCATCGACAAGCACTGTCTAATGAATCGGTGAGATATACTCCTTCGAATTTGCTGATCAATCCAGTAGATTCAATGCTTTCAACATTATCAGCAGCAGTTGCGTGATATAGTGTAGTTTTCATAGTTAAATATAACCATTACTTATTGATCTGAACAATTACTTGGAAACATTGTGTTTTCTACGATTGTCTTTCTCAATGCTTGAGTTTGCCTTAAATAATGAAGTGGCTCTGGTTACATCTGAATTTGAAAGCATTAGTGCACCTAATTCTTGTTTGAAGTTTTCTCCAAAGAATTTTAAGGTAGCTTCGTTCTGTCTAACATACGGAATCGCTAGCTGAAGCTTCTTCATTCTCTCGCCTATAGCAAGTCTTTTCAATTTGTTTCGAAGCAAGTCTGTTGCTCCAGCATTAATCAAGGCAGTCATTTCTAATCCGTTCATCTTATTATTCTTGGGTCTGCGTTATACAATAATTTTACATAGAAAGCAATAATGTGCCTATTGATATGATCAGCAGTCAGAATAGACTGAGACAAATTATTATCAGATACTGCTTGAACAAAGCTGCCGCCAGGTACACCTACATTCCATCGAGTCATAAGCATAGATATTCCTATACTAACTACTGATTCTCGTTCGTGAGTTAACTGTGCTCTTTCAACGGTAGGAAGGAATTTATCCTCTAAGTATAAATCAATATGCTTATTGACTTCTAACCTAAGTACTTCATATAACTCTGAATGATTCATGTTTCTTTATTTTTTCTATCGCGAAAAGTGTTAGCACAACTCTTAGACTCTCCAGATATAAGTGGCGGTGCTTCGCCATAATAGATCTGCATACCTAATCCTTTTACATCTTCCATTTTGAATACGGCCCATGAATAACAATCATCTCCGTTATATCGTCTAGTTGTGTATTTGTTTTTAGGCATAGTTAAATATACTAATAACTATTTAGCTTCAACAATCTTCTGGAAAATAGTCATTTCTTTTTTCGAGCGTTGAGCTCTAGTCTTGGAAAGGTCTCTGAATTTTCAGACGGCAAGCGAATTACTTTACGAACAGATTAAAGACATAAACTCCTTTACCCTTGTCCCAATTGATTATAGGCTTTAAATCAAAATCCATAATAGTATACTTCAGCACCTCTACTATGTGCTCACTATCTTCCTTAGTTATAGAATCAGAACTAAATGCGATAGACATCCCAGTCTTTTTACTTGATTCAATCGGTGCTACTTCATTCTTCTCTATACCAAAGAATTCGATACGACCGAGATGCTCAACCAAATAATTATTGATCTTTCCTTGTAAAGCAGGTGTAATTGCCTTCGGCTTCATGACAGCTGCACTTAATCCTCTTACTATCTCTATATCTTTCATCCTTCTACGGTGTAAGTGTTATAGTAAATATACTACATTACTGTCATATTTTACAATTAGGTGGGAATTTAGTTACAGAGACTCGGTCAAGCCTTGGATACCTATTTGCCTGGCCTTGGAATACAAAAAAGCCCAACCGAAGTTGGGCTTTTAGATTTATCGGTTGATCGTATTATCGTATTGGCACAGTCGGTAGAACTCCACCACTTCCGAAGAAATATGGTTTAACTACGAATACTGCTTCTTCACCACCGTTCACGCTAACTCCACTACAGGAGGGCAATAGAAAGGTTGCGAAAAGGATTGCGATTACTCCAAAGATGTTTTTCATACTGTTTTTGTTTTGGTTATTGATTGTTAATTACAGGGTAAATATACTACATTACTGTCATATTTTACAATTATCTGGAAACTTTATTTGTCTGGATCTAATACGTGTCTCACTTTGTATTTCTTCCCATCAAGATCTTTGAAGAAGCAGTAGTACACTCCATTCTTGTTTACATCACTAGTTCCTTCATCAATTAACTTAGTCATTCCGTTATATTGACGAACGGTTAGATTAGTATAATCGGTAATCTTAGGTGTGTCACTCATAATTCTTTGATTGATTTGATAGTGTTAATTATACAATTTACTTATTACTCTAAACAATTATCTGGAAACTAATTCATTTGATGTCCACTTTCTGTTCCAGGTATAAATATAACCACTACTTATTAGTCTGAACAATTACCATGAAACTTTATTTCAGAGGCACAGCTAGCCAGCCCCATGCTGATTTCAGTCCAAAAGAAAAGCGGATCGGAAACGGTCCGCTTCCAAAGAAATGCGACTGTTTTTTCTTGTATAACCTGCTCTTCGGCAGCTGTGAATGTTTAGTCTACTTTCTTATTTCTATACTCTTCTCTTAGCTTATATAGTCTATCATCATAATCATGATATTCTTCTGACTCTAATGTGCCTTTGTATAATTCGCCAGTGTCTGCACTTAAAGTTACACAGTCACCTTCTTCAAACACTTCATCTCCAATCTGTATTCTCTTATCATCTAGAAATTTGATGTTCTTAGTCGCAACGATACATGGCTTCTTTAATTCTCTGGCCACAATTGCAGGATGTGAGGTATATCCACCATTAATTGTTACTAAACCACAAGCATCATCGATTTGTTTAAGGTCGTCAGTCGACGTCATCTCTGCAAATAAGATGTTTCCGCCGCCTCTTCCTCCAAAGCTTCGAGTTGAATCTAAGAAAACAACATGTCCTTGACAGAAACCAGGTGAAGCCGTAGTTCCAGTAGTTAATTTGATTACTTCGTTCTTCTCGTATTTAGACACTCTGTATAATGTTGCGCCTACTGTGAGTCTGTAATCAATACAATCATCTAACTCTTTGAAATCAGTTATTATACCTTCATCCCATAGATCTAGGTAGATCTTTCCGATAGCATTAGATGAAAGCTTGGCAGTTCTAGTCTGAAGTAGATATAATTGATTATCTGCATAACCCCATTCCACATCTTGTGGTCGGCGATAAAACTTCTCTAATTTCTCACACATTGCTTCAAGCTCTTTCAGTATCTCTGATGGGAGTTCGCTGATTGAAATACCAGTTTTACGACCAGATGCAAGCTCATCGCCTAACTCTGATTTTAGAAATTCGCCATTCAAACCACGCTGACCAGTTACCGTGTCTCTAGTAAAGCAGATACCAGCATAACCATTTAGCTGGTCTGTTGCAACCTTCTCTTGAATTACAACTGCGATATCTGGTTCGTGTGGTATTTCACATATCGTTCGATATTGTTCTGCCTTCTTAGAATTCCAACTCTCTATTACTTTACGAATGGCATCGAACATGTCATCACTAGTATGGTCTTTAGCTAAGAAGAATGTATCTAGCATTCCTGGCATTGATTGAGTACCGCTAGATCTAATTGCAACTTCTTTACCTTCAAAGGCTAGGAATAATTGAAGAAGATTCGTCTGCTCAGGCAGTTTACCATCTAACAAAGAGATTTTAGAATATTCAGTAGTTAAGAACAGGCACGGCGGCACGTTCATATCTAGCTCGTTTTTCATAGTCCAAAGGTTAAATCCTTTATTACCGACTAACTCTCTAGTAACCTCTTTATTTTTTAGTGTTAAGATCATATTGTTTTCTCTTACTACGCTTAGTAGATTATGGCTGTACCTCTTTAAAATATCTAGCCTTTTTTCTGGTGTGTATTGTGCGTGATATAAATAAGTAAATGCTGTGCCTAAGCGTTTAGTTAAATCTAACAAAGTATCTTTAGTAGAACTGTCAAGTTCTGTACGTCTGATATCATTTTTTTAAATAGGCATTAAGTTTTTCTAACTCATGTCCTTGAAGAATGATATTAAGGTTGGGATCCTTCGCTAATTGTGTCTCTTTTCTTTCACTCATCTTCTTGTCATTATTTCAGTACAACTCCAATTAACAAATTCTTTCAATTCTATGGTTCTACCATTCCATCTAAGAGTCTTTTTATTATTTGCAATACAGTAATCAATTACGACCTGCTTCTGCTCCTCTGTTATAATGATTCCTTTTGATTTGTACGCATATAACATAAAGCCATATCCTCCACTCAGTTTAATCCAGCCTTGTTCTTCTACTTCGTCTTCACTCTCTCCATTGTATGGCAGATCTTTGAAATACCCATCATCAGTTAGGCTGCGAAGTAAATGAATGTGTATCCATGGCTCTGCGTGACCGCCAAACATCGTGCCTTCAGGTGTAATCCAACATGACCCAATGTGCTTGTAGTTATCTTCAGTAATAGCATGTACCTTATCTTCTTCTACGGAGTCCTCCTCTTCTAATGCTTCTGCATCAAATTTGCGGGTCAATGCATCATTATTCATATCCATAACTTGTTGAGTAACCTCGTCCATCTTCTCATCGAGAGATTTCTTCTGATTTTTATCAGCTCTAAATTCGCAGTCGTCTTCGAACTTGGCCCATTCTCTCTCTAAGAATTTATGCTCTATATCTGAAAGAGTAGCTGGGATTTTATCGATTGGCAGATCAGCCATAGTCTTACCGACCAATGGATACAGTATGTCTAAACCGGATAAAGCCTTCTTCGCTTTATCTTCATAGTCATCTAAGTAGCTCTGTTTATTTGCAGCACTTTCGCTATGTCCATATCTAAATGGGCCTCGAGCTTCATGTCCCATTGCAGTAGGTAACGGCAACAGATATTCTAAGTCTCTTCTAATCGATGTAGCGAGTGCAGTACTAGATATGAACATACGTTCGAGTCTTACTACCATCTTAGTAACAGGTACTAGATCATCTCCGAATCTTCCGTCATCCTTAACTCCTTCGATTCCACCAGGATAGGATTCAATGCGTGAGTCTCCGATTAACATCATTTTACCGGTACACATTTCGAGTGCAGTTTCCTCATCCATACCTAGACCTTCAGTCCCGAATTTTATCGCTTGCGAGACAAGATCAGAATTCCAAAAGTCTCGCATGATTCGAGTAGCACCGTCTCCACCCATATAAAAGAAGAGCTTTCCTTCTGGAAATTCAAAGGCCTCTACCTTTTCGGCGATGATCTTCTCCTTTTCTTCTAGTGTATATTCTTGTTCTTCCATCAGTATTATATAGGTTCAGTATAAAAGTACACATTACTTATTAGTCTGAACAATTATCTGGAATTAAAAGATCTTATTTACTTTGACAGGTTGTGCGATGATTCTGATGATTCCGTTCTCTGAAAGGAATTCATCGAATGCTGAATTAATATCGTCTCCTTCGTCTTCAGCTGCAAGCGCATGCTTCTCTGCTTCTTTGAATACTTCTTCACAATCATTGAATGATTTGTTACTAGTGTATAAACCAGCAAAAGGATTTGTCGCTCCTTCTAATTGAATGATAATTAGTTCTCCGTCCATTATGTGTTATTGATTAAGTTCATGATAAAAGTATTTAATACATACTGACCTGAACAATTATCTGGAAATTAAAGTCCATCAGGACATTCACTAATTACTTCAATAAATGCATAAGTTAATGTAGTAAATGAATTACCTAAATCCATTAGATAACCATCGCTTAATAAAAAGACTTGTCCATCTTCAGAATTATGTGTGAATGTCTCAAAATCTGGGACCATATACACTTCGCCATACTTAGTTCCAAGAATTTTTTTAACTGCAACAAGTATCGTTTGCGTGTAGATGTGCAGAATCAATAAGATCCACTGCATTTACGATTTCTAAGTTATTAGAGTTTAGAGCTGCACCATAATCATGGCCGGCTGCTTTAGATAATTCTCTAAGCTTAAGTGTCTTATACTGATCATCAAAACTGATATATTTATGCAGTTCTTTCTTGTATTCAGGATTTGCTTCCGCATGTTTAACCATATCCATGAAAAGGTTTTGTGCTACTTCTATCGCCTCTTTACGCTGGCCATAAGTTGCACCATATTGATCAATTGCTCCTTCAAAGAAATCGGCACGTTCTGCGAAATCATCCATAATGTAACCATAATTCTTTCGAAAATACTCTCTTGTTTCTGCAACTGACATAGTTTTGGTGTTTAAGTTCAAGGTAAATATACAACTTTCTTTTTAACCATAAAAATTCAGAGAGTTAGTATTGCTTTACCAGCAGTACCCACCTTCTCCCTTCTCTAGGAGAAGGTCGAAGCTGGCTACAGCTTCGGTAAAGCAAGTGAGTCAGAGACCTGTGCCTAGGAGCCGTGTGGAAACCACTGAATCCCAAAAAAGGGCCGAAGCCCTTTCTTGTCCCAGAAAATGATTGCTAATTAAGCTACTTTCTTGTAGAAAGTCTTAATTGTAGGATCACCACCTTTACGTGGCTTTGGAGTGTGTGCAACAACTAAGTATTCAACATCTCCAACCTTTGCTACTACCCAAGCATCGATGTGTTTGATGTTAGTACCATGCTTGCTAAAGCCTTTTCGCTTTGGACGATTCGTTGCAGTGATCTCAGCTGAAAGAACTTTCTTAGAAAGTGTGTTTTTCAACTTGATTGCTGATTTTTTTTGAAGCTCAGCAAGAAACGATTCTACTGTTTTTCCTTTTGACATTTTACCAGTTTTTAAAGGTGAATAATTGATTGTGAGGGTAAATATACAATGTGAAGTTTAACAAGAACAATTATCTGGAAAATAGTTCAAATTATTTTTATTCTTGTATCTGAATCAAATGTGAATTTCTTTCCCATTTTGACTTTTACTCTATCTGTTGGGCATGAAATAATTTCTGTAACAACTTCCACACTTAATATTGGAGCTGCGAGGTTAATCGTTCTTGCATAACAAACACGGTCTCCCACCTTTATGGCATCTCCATCAACATCGTATGGGATAGCAGTACCATGGATTGATTTTTTGTATTTTTCATGTGGCTAATCTAAGAACTTACTTTTAACTTGAACAATTATCTGAAAAATAAGCTTAGAGACGAAAAGCACTTTCTTCTGGACAGCCTTAGCTTCTTCTTCGAAGAACCTAAGCCTGTCCCAAGAAAGTGGGTACACGGAAGAGACCTTAGAGAGTCTTGCAAACATCGGCTTTAGGTGTCTTACCTCTTCTTCGAAGAGCTAAGACACCTAAAGCCTGGGTGCACGAGCCTGTCGACACACCTATACACGGAGAAGCATACGTTTTGGTCTTTTATAAAAGGCTCTGTCTGGGCTCACCAATCTGGTCTGATAAGTATACATATAGAAAATCAGTATAGAGACTCGGAACTATCTTGAGAATTAACGAGAGATATATTTCTGCTGCCCATCTAGTAGTACGAAAGACAGGACAAAAGAAAAAGGCCAACCTTACGGTCAGCCTTCATCTGATACTTACTACGGAGTAAGTTTATTTAGAGGTCTGCGTTCTCACTGGCATTGAAGTCTCCTTCACTGTATTTATGTTGTCCATAATCATTAATAGATTTGAGTAATACTCGCATACTATCTTCTCTGATATAATGCTTATGAGATACATACCACTTCCATATCTCAAATTCAGACTTATGGATAGTAGTTTCATAGATCTTATTGTTAGGTGCGAGCATGTCCACTTTATAGTGTTCTTGCTTATGTGGCCAAACATCTACCTTCTCTTTGATTTGCTTTATTCTAGTTACGTCTTTCATGATCTCTGAATTAATAGCTTTCGTCCCAAACCATGTTGGTCCAACTGTTATAATATCTGTGTTTTCTGGTGCTGGTATTCGTACTCACTCTATGTTTGAACGAGCTTTGAATTAATATTTAATTACTCCCATTATTTCTTAGTTTTAGTTTATTAACATGTTTTTTGCTTCTTCTTCGTCTCTACACGGTATCATAGTTCCGTTACCTATAGCATACCAACCATCATCTAATTTAAGAGTTCTGGCATCACCTGAAGTATCGATGTTTACTCCGTCTGAAAATCTTAATATACTCATTATTTCTTAGTTCTAATTAAATCACAAAATTCTCCAAAGTTTTTATCGAATGCAGTAACTGCATGCTCATAGTCGCTAGACATCATCGACTCGATTATAGGTTGACTGTCCCAGTTTAATTGTCTACAGTAATCTTTAGCTACACCTATAAGATAAAAAACGTTTCCATTGGGCCATCTAAATCAATCGTCTGTTTTGAATGAGGACCTCTTTCTATAATTACCATAGTATTAGTGTTTAAGTTCATGGTAAATATAACCATTACTATGTGAACTAAAAAACTTCATGGAAAATAAATGATAAGCACTCCATTAATCCGCTAATCCGCAGACTCTCTGCTCAGATGTAAGCCTAACATCAGAGACCAAATGATAAGCACGAGGCTGGCACGAGTCTGATTTTCTCTTCCTCCAAAACGAGCGAAGGCCAAACTTTCGCTTGGCCTTCTTAAGGATGTGGTCGATTGACCGTATAATGAAAATGAAATTGAACTTAAACTATCATCCTCATTTCTTCAAAATTATGTACGGGATAACCACAGCTAATGTAATTAAAATCCATAACACAGGAAAATTCGCTAGACAATTTATTGATAATACTGCACAATAAAAATAAATGTAATGATTTAGTCGTTTTCTCTTAGATCGTATCATTGTCTAAAGCTTAATTCTTCTGTGATTTCCATGAGTTGATCAGCAGTTGATCTCTGCAATAACGATTTCATAAATCCTTCTGGTTGTTTTTGGAGTGATATAGAAGTAAGTATAGCAGACTCTGACATTACATTTATCTGCTTACTACTATACTTAAGTAATGGTCTTACTCGTGATACAACTCCACCTAATGATATCTCTTTATCAAAGGTACCACCTACCAGAATGTTGAGTATTTCTTTATTACTGTATGACATGATGTAGTGTTTAAGTTCATTAGCTAATATACATACTACTTATAAACCAGAACAATTGGCTGGAAAAAACAACCAATTTTGTCCTTGACCGCAAATCACCTCTCTGTTTCAGACGGCAAGCGAAATCACTATTTTACAGAGACCCGTGTACAACCGGTAGTAGCTATACAAGGAGTTAGAGAGCCAGCATATCTCGGATCTTAGCTTTTAAAAAACCTCGGAAACGGCGAAAGCCGAACTTACGTCCGGCTTTCTATTAGAAATGTGGCGCTTCTTCTGGACCACTCAGCTTGTAATTATTAGATTATTAAATATAAGATACTAAACGCTTACTACGGAGTAAAACAAGGGTATTACTTATTTTCCTCGCCGTACTGGATAACGTCAGTTTCTTTTGTTTCATACTCAACCCATTCTAGATCTGAAAACGGGACTTGTAATCTATTGCCGTAGCTCGTCTCTTCAGCATCGATGTTATATTTCTTTACTAAGTGACTGCTGACGTAGATAACGATTTTACAACAACGTGTATAGGTAATTATTGCCCTTTATTATAGGCTTTAAATATCTCGTTTATTAAATATTCTTCATCTGTTGTAAACTTGTAGTCATCTTTAATACCACAAGCTGCTCTATACTTATCTTCTATTTGCCTCTTTGTCATTTTATTAAATTTTAGTTGTTATTAAATCGGCCAAAAACCACCTATACACTAATCGTTAGAGTGCATTAAAACGCACAATAACAAAGGCTATAAGTAACCCTTGTTTCGTGCCTTTCTATCAGCGTTCTTTTGGTTTCGAGCATATACTTTTTGATTTTTAAATAAGAGAATTAAGATCTACACATGTTATTCCATAATTATAATCTATTCCAATTATTTTTCCATCTACATATTCTTCACTTGTAAATGATTCAATATGGTTTTCATCTTTATCTACAAGATATATCTCTTTTCTAAAGCACTCATTATTTACAAAATATTCATCTAATCTAATGAAATCAGTTATATTAGTAGTTAATTTTTCTCCATTAACTGTTTCTCCATTAAAAATAACATTGATATTCTTTTTCATGATATTGCGTTTAGTTTAAGTTCATGTTAAATATAACCACTATTATGTGAACAAAAAAACTCAGATTAAAATATTACATCATTTGTTTTTATAAAATCAGTGATGAACTTATCTATCCCGTTCTCTGATTTAAGTCGCTCTTGTAGAGACTGGATCCTACCGCAACGCTCGAATTCTTCACTGGCCAGATATCGTTGTTTAACTAAATCTAGCAGATTCAGCTCGCTTGCAATCTCTCTTTCCAAGTAGACTGGTTCAGAGTGATAGATTTCTTTCGCTAACAGGAGCCGCGTACCCCATTCTTTTTCGATAGCCATAGTAAATAAGTCAAGAGATGCTGGATCACGGCCTACGAAAACATCTATATCTTTGATAATTATCTCAACTAAATTCATGATTTAGTAACTACTTTCCAGACAGTATCAACATACATTGCCTTGATTAATCTGGTATCTGCCTCGTCTTTCCATCTCAAAGATATAGTTGTACCGTTATTGAATAATACTTTAAGATCTGAGGTCTTAGGTATCGGACCGTCATAGCACTGTTCCATGATTTTTATAACGTCACCCTTTGATATATCTTCCATGTATTTTATACTCTATTTAAAAGCAAGGTTTACTGAAATCTAGCTCCGTCCTCGATCCCGTTCTTTTCGGTACATCCTGGCCTTAGAGACTTAGCAAACAGACTCTACCCAAGTCTTGCAATCCCAAAAAAGGGCCGAAGCCCTTTCTCTTCGGAACTTAAAGAATTTATTTAGAATGTTTAAACCATCTGATGAGGTGCACCTTCGGCCAAGTCTCTTTGTCTTTTTTGATTCTGTTTTTTATAGCTTGTTCCTGTGCTTTGTATTCTTCTTTTGATTTTGCTAATAACACATCTCGTTTTTCAAGCCAATCATAAACATTTGGATATTTCTCAGCATGACCCTTTAAATGCTCTTTATTACTATCACTTATATATCGTACTCCGCCATTCATTAAAAGAGTACTTTCATAATCTCTAAATAAATCAGGTACTTGAGTCCAATCTAACCATAATGGTATGAAATTAAAAAGGAGTCTCCTACTTCTATACTGAAGATATGAACAATCTTTTTCTTCATATATCCTGTAAATCGTTCTGTTTTTCAATGAAGGTTTGACCCATCCCATTGCGAAGTAATCAATTAAGACTACGATTACAAAGGTTATAATTCCGATTACTATTAAGAAGGTATGCATTAATATTAGTGTTTAAGTTCATGGTAAATATACACATTACTTATTGAACTGGACAATTTATTTTACCCAACTGTGAAAGCTATGTGTACTGAAATCTGGATGTAAGTCTCGTTCTAGGTCTCTGTGATCCGGTTAGAGACTTAGCTCTAGCCTCAAGCCAGGGTTTAAGTGGACCCTAAAAAAGGGCCGAAGCCCTTTTAAAGTTATGAAGCAATCAGTTAGGTATGAATATTACTGCAACTAAAGTAAAGTGGTGTATCAGTCACTTCTATAATAGGTAAGTATTGTCTTTTCCCTATCAACCAATAATGTTAATTCATACATTCAGTGTAACCTTGCGGTCTAACTGATTACTTTCATTTATTTCATTTTACTTCCTATATACAAAGTTAATCCTAACCATGTTAATACGAATATCATTACTACTGCTTCTGCTTCCATTAGTTCTAGTGTTTAAGTTCATGGTAAATATAACAATAGTTCATGGAACCTGACAATCGACAGACTCTTTTATACAGAGACTTATCAAAGCTTTACAACTGGTTGCAAGCATTGTAAAAACGTTTGCATACGTCGCACATACGTCAACATATTGTCAACTACCTTAACACTATTTTGCATAGCATCTCTAAAGTATTCATTATCAATCACTTAGCCTGGATCCATACGTCAACATATTGTCAACTACCTTAACACTATTTTGCATAGCATCTCTTATTCCTCTAGTATTTATAATGTTATACTAGTTTGGCGCACAGATAAAAGCTGAGTTTACAGAGAGTCATATAAGGTGAGTGATTACATTACTGGTCAGAATTTGCCTAGAACGGTAGTTAACTCCGATATCTTATTTAACTTGTTTTTAATAATAATACAAAATCCGTGTCTCTAACTGATTGACCCTTAACTACTTGGAGTAGATCCATTTATAAAAAAACTATATAACATGTTTTAAAAATATTTAAAGCCTGGTCTTTTGTAAGTAGTTAAGGGTCAATCAGTTAGAGAGTACTTGGAGCGGACTTTTAGATTTTATTTATATATAGATCGTTTTATTTTATATTCTAAGTAGTTAAGGGTCAACACTTTAGAGACGCTATATTTGGCCTTTTAAATTCTTATATTTAAAGTGTTTAAGAGACCCTTTCGCAGACTAGCATTGGGTGCTATATCATTTTTGGACCGGTGCACTGTACGGTTTGATAAAATAGAGAGCCATGCAAAGAGCTAGAATCCAGATTTAACACGCCCTGTTCGGATAAGACCAGCCAAAGGCTGGAGCTAAGTCTCTATTCTGATATCAGAGATAGGAAATCAGCCTCAAGCCAGTGAGTACAACCACCAAGTACAGAAATACCGGTCAAAAAGAGTAGTCATACCTGAAGAAGACTGACTTCTACTCTCTGTTCTGGCTTAAGAGAGTCTTTCAACAGATAGAAATCCAAGTCTGTGCCAGCCTAGCGGCCAAAAGAGGGCAGCCATACCTGAAGAAGACTGGTTCTAAGTCTCTATTTGCCTGACAGAGAGCTTACCCTAGCTCGCTACAGTTAGCTAGCCGAAGCCTCGGGTGAGAAGCGCCTGTCAGAGTGCCTGCACCTGGCCTGTATATAGCGCCTAGATAGCTGCCAGGGGACGGCTCTCACCCGAGGCTTGAGCATATGTACCCCAGGACGGCCCAGACGCCTACCAGGGGCCTCTCAGGAGCGCCTGCTGGATAGGCTACCAGGGGCTATCTGGAGAGGCTAGACTGATATCGAGTTGAATTATGTACTATAAAGGAGCCGGTGAGGCGATATCGATATATGTATTTGGTGCCCAAAACCATGGATAACTTGCGGTATAGAAAAAAGGCTATTCTCCAGATACCCCAAATACCCCGGGCAGGGGCAGATCTAGATATTGTATGCGGGCTTAGGGTTCTCCGAATGGGTCTAGGCCAAATTGCATTACTAATCCAGCAAATTGCCAATTTCCAAATGAGAAGCTACCTACTATCAGGAAACCTCTAAATGAGTTGGGTTCTAGTGTTGAACCTAGGTAAACCAAATAAATCGATAATAATATCGTTATCAAATAGTATGCGGTCCTGTGGTGGCGATACTGGTAATACCTGTAATAGAAGCTACGGTCTCTTTTGCATCTATTTTTAAATGCTTCCAGACTGTAGCTTATATACTGTTCCTTCCATTCAGCTTCAGTATATCTAGAACGATACACTCCATGCGCATCTTTTATTTCTTGCGAGATCTCGTCTCTCATTTAATTACAAGTTCCTAGCGCTATACACACTAATAATACAATGACCCAATCAAGGCGATCTTTGATTTTGCCTAACGCGTAAATTATTTGGTCTGTGTCGCTCATTAATATCCGAAGCTATGTGGGTAAAAATTTCTCGGTACTCCAGTGAAATCCTTTAGTTTTACAAGATAGAACTCAACTATGTAGTACACAATATATTGTAAGACTCTGGCTTCTTCTGTTTCGTCTCCTGGCGAAGAAGTTAGAAGACGAGTGTAAGCTATGATATGCCATTTAGGTTTGGTTCGAAATAGCTTATTGAATATAGTTGGTGTCGGTTTCTGATAAAGAACATGATAACTGTTGCCCATGTTCTGGACATTCTCGTTCTCAGTATGCAGTGATGAAATATATTCGCTGTGTATTACGTGCTCAATTATCTCACTGATATATTCTGCTCTAAGCTTTGGGTCATCTATTACTTTATAGTGATCCAATGCCAATTGAATATTATCAACTGAGAACATATCGTCAAGTGATATTAACTCTTGTTCTTTTATCATGTCTAATATCCTAGTTCTTTCATTTTAGATGTTGGCACAAATTCCCCTATAGGCATGCCCTCATCGAATTTCTCGACACTGAATCATTTATATTGCGCTCGTTCTGGACAAAGATCTTCTGCTTTATCTTGAACTTCTTTTTCGAGGCATTCCAATTGCATTGCACCTAATTGCTTAGATGGAGATATACATGAGACAAAGAATTTCTTTTTCATATGCTTATGATAAAACCTGTGGCTTAAAATAAATAAGGGTATGAAATACGTAAAAACTCGAGATCAGTTATACGAAGAGACAGAAGGAGAACTTAATCTAGTCAGACAGCTTCTTATGAAGATTAATCTCTCATTTGTTGCCAGGGATAAAGTTCGAGCGAAATGGTTAAAACGCATTATACCTGATATGCATAGAGCCATGCAACAAACTCTCGAGGAGATTCCTAAAGATATTATCGTTAATATCACAAGTATGTCTAAAGAAGACAAGTTTACTCCTGGTCCAGGTAAAATCATACCTCATGATGGTGATTTAGTAGACCTTACTCCTGTATTTCTTAATGCGAAATTATCTAGGCCTATTGATAATTATTTCCAAGACATGATAGATGACTATGATTTAGAAGAACAAGTAGAAATTGAAATTAAGCTAAAACCGCCACGAACTTGGCTCCCTGATCCTAAGAACTGGCTAGTATTCCCCGGCAAACGAGGTCGTTATAATGTGGAGTATCATCCGCAAAAAGATTTTGTAAACGATAATCAATATGTTTTTACAACTACTGAGCCTAATGAAGATCCTGTTGAAATATTAGCTGATGCCGCGAACGCAACTTATCTTAAGAGAAACGTAACTCTTGGACATAACTCTGGAATTCTGCAAATAGTTGCATATGGGCAAAATGAAAATCTAGCGCAAACTGAAGAATTCACATACGAAGAAATATTCACAGATCCTGGAATATCTAATAAGAGTGCACAATTAGAACGAAAATTTTCTTTAGATCTGGATGAAAAACTTATTAAGGTCTTCAATAAGCATATGTTTAATGGAGAGTATTTTGTTGATATGCTACGTGACGCAAATATAAGAGTTACTGAATATAATAGATAATATGAAATACGTCAAAACTCGAGATCAATTATTTGAAGCTGATAATGTTAGAATTATACAGATGCATGTACGAGATACAGTTCCTAATGCTATAAATCCAGAAGAACATTCTGATGTTGAGAACATGTCAAGAGTTAGGTTAGAAGTGCGAGCAAAATGGGCTAAGAAAATATTGCCTAAATTTCTAGTTGCTTTAAATGATACAGTTGATTCACTACCAACTGGTGTAAAATTAGATGTATACCAAATGACTCGTGAGAAACATGTAGATTATACAAATGATCAAATCGTTAGAGTAATGGGCCAAGTATTATTTTTAGAAGGCCGACTTGCATACATTGGAGATAGTTACTTCGCTGATCAAATAAATGACTTGGATTTAGGTACATATGCTCATATTAACATTAGTACTGAGCCTCCAAGAGAATGGATTCCTGATGTGCCGGGCTGGGTTATAGGACTCAATAGACAAGGTAAATATAATCTAAATTATGAAAAACAAATAGTTGCTAAAAATCATTATTCTAATCAATATGCTGGAATATATCGATTCACATGTAATGCACCACATAATATCCCAGCAATAGATGTTTTGGCCGAAACTGCTGCCGAATTATATGTGAATCGAGATATTGATCCTAGTGTATTTACTGCATCGGGTCATGGAACATTTAGATCGAAATATGCTGATACTCAACTTAAAAAACTGACATACGAAGAAGTATTCACAAATAGAACATATAAAAATGTACTGAATGAATCTTGCAATAAAGTCTTTTGTCGTGATTTAGATGATAAATTGACTCAGATACTCATTGATGAATTTAAAGATGGAGAGTATTTTAAAGATGCTTTCTCAAATGGGCATGTCAAAGTCACTGACATAAATAACTAAGAAATAAGCACTAATATTATGAGTATACGACTAAGAAGATTAAATGAACGTGCATCTACGAATACATGACATCAGGAGATCGACAGAATAAAGTCAGGAATGATTGCTGAACTTAATAAAGGTGATCTAACTGGAATAATATTCAGCGCCACAGATGTCATCTCTAATGTTGTTTGTGGAATTACAGACGGTTTGACTTATACTTTTCCATCTGATGCTGAGATTACTTCTCACGCTGACTCTACAATATCGGTCAGATATGTTGATGATGAAATTCCTGATATTCCACTAGATCAATTAGGAATAGCTGCTTTGCTTGAAATAATGCTACAAATTAGAGATTAATGTGTGGCAATTAAGATACTGCTTTTTTAATTATCTTTTTTAGATCTCCACTATCTCTTACTTGACCTATTACATCATGTCCGCCAGTTTCATATTTTTTTTGAGCCTCGTCATTATCCATTCGACCAGCAAACTCATCTCCATATACTTCTGCCATATCCTCATCCATCTGCTGGCATCTCCAGAAGTTCTTAACAAGTGAAGCTTCTCTTGCTCTTTTTTTCTTTAGTTCTCTCCTGGCTTTACCATGGATCTTAAATTGAGGTATGTTTCGTTTTCCACCGACGTGGCCGGTTGGGTCCCACTGACGTAAAACTTCGGTAGTACATTTGTCGCGAGCTTGGTTGGAATCCATGTTTACATGATACTAATGGATATCGAGTATTTTATGCTTGCCTGCGGGTACGTAAATTATAAATGTATAGTCGAATTAAGTATTTTATTATCAATGGAAGATTATTCGCAGCTATTAGATAAGACCAAAAGAATTCAAGTATCCTTTCCTGAATCGATGCTTGTTGCTGATAGGCAAATGCGCCAAGATTTTAAAGCAGAAATTGCTTCTCGTATTAGACAAAGCATTATGGCTAATTTTGGAAAGGCCATGGAAGATATTCC
>Ga0222673_1000296_pt1 | contig 26421 bp, 42 predicted proteins | sample AntAcemetagen801_FD_179845 | JGI IMG/M metagenome (GOLD analysis project Ga0222673, IMG submission 179845) | Saline water microbial communities from Ace Lake, Antarctica - #801 | ecosystem: Environmental > Aquatic > Non-marine Saline and Alkaline > Saline | place: Antarctica: Ace Lake...
CCTAATTGACCTTGACACTCATCGTATAGCGATTTGGGTTCCTCCAACACTGGAGATGTTAGGAAAGGATAGTGATAGTCAGAAAGGGTTTATTAAAACTTATTTCGCTACTTATAATAGGGCACCGAGAAGACTTGTCATGATATATGGCAATGCAACATCTTAATGAGGTAAAAATAAAATGGCATTAATAACACCAAGTGAGCTGACCAGATATGACGCTCCAGGAAATGCAGTATCTAGCTCTTCAGGAACAGCAAAGAAGAGAGTTATGTACGTGCTTAAAGCAACAACTACCGCGGCAGCTGATGGAGTTAGCATTAAAGCTTACGATCCAGAACTGTCAAGTATTGATTTAGTTGCTGGATTAACTCAAGGAACATCTATAGCTATAGGTACAGCTCAAGGAAGTGCTACTTCATGGGGTAATGGAACTGTAGTATTTCAGATAATAGGTGACATGGGTTGTTTAGTTTACGGAAGTCTAGCATAAATGGTGGTTTAAAGTGAGCACAGCAGCAGGAACCGTTACAAAACTTGAAGGAGGACTCGCGCAGGAATGGGTAGAGGTAACACTTGACCAACCTACAGGGTTCACTTACACCAGTAAATTAAGCACAGTTTACGGATGTACTTATACAGCTTCAAGCGATGTTAGTTCAGGAACTGTAACCCCTTACTACACTAAAAGTGGAAGAGTAATAACTTTCATGCTCGGCAATGGTGCTGGAGCAACAAAAACAGTGTTTGTAAATATTGTGGGAAGACTTTAAAACAACCATAAACATTTTTTATTTTTTTTTATTATATTATTATGATTATTGGAGGATTGATTATTATGAGAAAATGCGTTAACTGCCCGTGGAAGGGTACTGAAGAAGAAACAAAGAACCAAAATTTTTGTCCAATATGTGGAGATAATACTGAAGCTGATGGAGAAACAAGCCCTCTTGATTTAGATGGTGACGGTGATTTTGACAAGGATGATACAAGAATAGCTGGTCGAGTTCTGGCTAAAGCAAGAAGTTTAAAGAAAGGTAAAAGATAATGACAACAGCTGTAATAACAGACTTTATAGATATAACATCGGCAGGAACACTTATCCCTGCACTTATTGATAGTTTAAACGCTCACGGTACTGCTGTAAGATCAATAAGTATAGGTAATAAAGTAAGATTTTACAGGTCAGGATAAGAGGGTTAATATATGACTGCAACTTATTCCGACCCAATTAATCTAGCTAGATTCCTCAATATAGAGGCACGAGTGCCAGCATTAAGACCGCCCGGAGCAAGTCGTAAGCAAGAAACAATTGGAACAGATAATGGCACTGTAACAACTTTCTTCACAGACTTCGGATTTATTATAGACAACACTCTTATTCTTTACACTAGCAACGGTACTGGTTCAGCAGTCTTAGGAACTAGCGAGTACACTGTTGATTTAGATATGGGAAAGATAACTTTGGGAAGTACTGGAACAGCTGCATTAGGAACCAGTAATTTGTTGGGAGAGTACTCTTATGTGGAGAAGGATATTACTAACACTCAATTACAGGAAGCGCTTAATCGTGCTCAAGCAGATATTGATGAGAAAACAGACAATCACTGGGCTGACACTAGTGGTAGTGCAAGCGCAACTCCTGATTATAATCAAGTGACTGAAGAGAAACACGTTGGGAAAGGGAGATTTAACCGTGATTACTTCACGGAAGAATTCCCAATCCCAAACGTACAAACCATGACTAATGGCACAGTAACTAGTGGTACTGCAAGAATAGTTGTTGACAGTACAGATGGATTTCCTAATAGTGGAAGTTTTGCAATAGAAAATGATAAGATAAGTTATACTGGTAAATCAGGAACAGCTTTTAATGGTTGTAGTGGTGTTGAAGCTCATGATAGTGATAAACCAGTTACTAGTTGGGTGATAGAATTTAGCAGTACACAATCAGGAAGTGAACCTTCATGGACTGTTATGCAACAAGACTCTGATTATGACATTGAACTTATAACAGGAAAAATTCACTTGTACCGAGCTGACTTTGACCTGCTTTACACTAACTCTCAATATCCTGGAAGGTTAATACCTAACAGGTTTCGTATTACATATCAACATGGAAATGAGGGTATTCCTGGTGACATTAAACAATTAACTCTTATGCTTGCAAGTAAAGATTTAATGCATTCCACTTTGAGACGAACCACTATCACAGGTCAATCAAGTGATAAAGCTGACAATTTAGGCATTGACAATGCATGGATTGATAGTATAATAAGAGAACATACAAGTATGAAGTCAAGAAATGTATGATAACTTGAGGGTTATCAAATCATTTGCCGAGGCACTTATAGAATGACTACAGCAAAAATAACTTATAAGACTTTAGAAAGTCAAGCGTTCACTAACGTATTTGATATTATAAACACTAGAAGTCATGTTCGTGACCCTTGCGATCCAGCAGGAAATAAGATAAGAACATTTGTTTATGATTCTGATCCTTTTATGACAAGTTATGATTATGATTTATTACCTCACATTGTTGTTGACTTACCAGAGTTAGAGCAAGATTTTAAGACTGTAACTGGTGATAAGAAAATGATGAGATGGCGTCATTCAATCACTGTTCGTACAGGTAAGAATGGTAGGAGTAATTTCAGTCAGCAACTTGGCCGTGTTGACATTCTTAATATTGGCGATGACTTGCAAGAATTATTTAATAATCCAACTCGTAAAAGCACTCTTAAAGGTTTTGGAATGAAAAATGTTAAGCTTACTAAGGAAGATTCTGACACTGGAGTTGTTGAGGGTAAGGATGTGTATGAAGCAACTTACACTCTTGAATATGACTCTTTTATGAATGTTACAGGGAGGAGTTGTTAATGGTTGCAACAATACGAATTGATAATAGTGGAACTATTAAAATGATGGCTGGACTTAAGAAAATTCCCAGAGGGGTTAAGAGGGCAACAGGAGCTTACTCTAAACTTGTGGTGAGAAGATTAAGAAGTGGTCTTATGAATTCAGAAAGAGCTACATCATCAAGAGCTCTTCTCAAACCAGGTATTAAAGCTAAAAGAAAAAGTAACAGTGTAAGTGTGATTCAAATACCGAGACAAGCATTTTTACTTGACAGTATGAAACCACATTATGTGGCGTTAAAACGTGGAAGAAAGATACGAAGCTGGGTGAATAAGCATTACGGCAATCTTGCGGTAAGTAGGAAGTCCAGAGTTTTCTTTGGACCTCGTGGTGGAATAGTTCACAAGAAAGGAAAGAAAAGTGCTTTGTATGTTACACCAGACCCGTTTATTGAAAAGAGTTTAAGAGGAACAGAAAAGAAGCTTGCAGAATTATTAGGAAGAGATATTGGCAGGGCATTACGAGGAGGATAAAATGACATTATATAAACATAGAAATAAGAAATGTGGAATCATAGCAATAACTGATTCTAAAGGAAAAGTGCACGTTCTTAAACCAGGAGAGGAAGTCAGTATTGACAGAAAGAGACCTGGTAATGGCGTGGTATGTGAAGAGACTGTTGAAGAGAAGAAAATAACTAAGAAATTTATGGAGGAAGATTAATATGGCAACAGTATATCCTGAAGACGCACATCAAGAATTCGTGCTTATTGGAATAACAGAACAGGGAGGTAATGAAGTTCAATTCGGTTGTATAACAGAAGATATTTCAGCAATGGATTGGGGTGAGAAAGATATTGAAGGAATACCTTTAGTGTGTGGTGGTCGTGTGGCTAAAAGAACACCTATGACTGATGAAAGCATAACATTTAAAGGTTATCCTATCAGTGCAGACCTTGACGGTACAGGTGGAATACAACAATTTCATCCGCAAGAAACAGCAGACACAACAGACCCTATAGCAGTGTCTAACACTAATCTTAGAGATAAGTATAGAGTTGTATTATTATGGTGCGATACATTACCAGCATCACCAACAGCAGCGTCAACAGTTCCTGGAGTTGGAACAGCGGCAGCTAGAATACAAATCTTTAACGCTTACATGACAGCTTATAAACCATCATTTGATGATAAGATTTTAAGCGCTGAGATGACATTCAAATGGACTCCTTTCCAAAAAGATGGAACAAGGAATAAAATTGAAGAAAGCACTATTGGAACAGCACAACTTCCAGCAGTGACAACATTTTAAACATTATTTTTTTTTATTATTTTAATGAACAGGAGGGAATAGATTTATGGCATCAAGAGAAGAAGTTATTGAACAATTAAAAACAAGATTGAAAGAAGTGGTTCCCATGAGTCGTGTACCGCCTAAATCTTTAATACGATTTAAGGATTTAGCAAGTGAAGAGTTTGAAGGAGATTATGGAATGACATTTAAGTTCCTGATAGATTTCTATTATGGAGTTATCATTCCAGGAACAGAACCTTTAGAAATAGTGATTAATAATCATGAGGAAAGACTTCAAACTATTGAAAAACAAGAAGAACCAGAAAATACTTCTGAAGGAAGAGTAAGTCTTTCAGGAAAAAGAATAGGGGGGAATAGAAAATGAGTATATTAAAAAAACATTTAGGAATAGGAGAAATATTAAAGGTGGGTGATGATGAGATAATGCTTAAACCATTAGATGTGGAATGGTTACCTAAGTTTTTTAAGATAATGAAAGCTTTTAGTGGAGCTAAAGAAGGATCGTCTACTGCTGAAATGATGGAGCATGTTGATGACGAAGGACTTAACGCTATTCGTGATGTGGTTGCTGAAACTATAGAGCGTAGTTTACCTGATGAATCTGAAGAGGACAGGAAGCAGTTCGGTCTTAAATACATGGGTCAAATACTTGGCGTTGTGCTTAAACTTAACAGTGCAAATGTTGAATCTGGTGATGGAAGAAAAGCAAAGATGATTGATAAAATCAAGGAAATGAAGGATAAGAATGCAAAATCCGTTTCAGAAAATACAGAATAAGATTAAAGGCGGTGGTGATGGCAGTAGAGAGTTCACAATTAAAGATATTATAGAAGTTCATCATAGGTTTATGAAAACTTACGGGTGGATTAGCTTGAGTGAATTTAGAAAACTACCAATACCATCTTTTTGGAATCTTCATAATTGTATTAATGAAGACGCTCGGAGAGAGCAAGAAGCTTACGATAAATCAAACAAGGGAGGAAGAACGAGATAATGGGTTTTCAACAAACTTTCAAGAATGTTATTGAAGTAGTTTTTAAGGCAGGTAAGTTTAATCAGCAAATGCAAGAGTCTAATAGGTCTGTAATGCAGTATCAGAGGAATATGCAGGCATGGTCTAAAAATATGAAACGTGTGTTGCAAGAGCGAGGTCTTGATAATTTAGTTAAGAAAAATGATTCTCTTGCTGGTTCTTTAAGAATGGGTAAGGAAGAATTTGGTGAAATGACTAAGTCAGGAAGAAAGTTTAGCAGTGCAGGTGGTCGTTTTGGAAGTAAGGTTAGAATGATGACTGCTGGTCTTAAAGGTTTCAGAATGGAAATGCTTGGAGTGATGTTTTTTGGCATGGCTATGCAGAAATTCTTTGTCGGTCTTTTACAGCCAGCTTTGGAAGCTGCCGGAGTTTTTGATCTTATACGTATAGTGTTGCAAGTGTTGTTTCTTCCGATTATTATTTTGTTACTTCCGTATCTTATTAAATTAGCTGAATGGTTTATTAATCTTCCAGAACCAATTAAGAAAGTTATTGGAGCTTTCGTTATTCTTGGAGCCATAGTTGGCACCGTATTATTTCTTTTTGGAATGATGAGTTTAGGTATTGGAGCTATGATTGAAGCATTCGGTGGTATGGGTGCATTCTTTTCAAAAGCAGCAACAGTTATTGTTGGTGTGATATTTATTGTATGGGGGGCGTTTAGAATTTTAAAAGGTTATCTTGAAAGTGATTGGTGGACTGGTGTTAGCGGTGTTCTTTTAGTATTTGCTGGATTAATTATACTTGTTTTTGGCGGTTGGATTCCTCTAGCCATAGGTGCTGCTATTGCTGCTTTAGTTCTTTTAGGTGATAAATTTCCTAGTGTTGCAGGAGCTATTATGACTGCTATGGCACCTCCAATATTATTACTTTTAGGTTTAGCTGATATTATAAGGGTTATAATTAAACTTATCACAGGAGATTTTAGTGGTGCTTGGGATGTTATCACTGGCAAGACGAGTTGGGCTGCTTCTTTTATGAGTGCTACTTGGGCTAAAGTTACTGGTAAAATAGCTGATGACACTGAAGAAGCCACTGTAGAAACAGTTAGTATGTGGGATTCTATGTTTAATAAGCTTAATGAAAAAACAACAGAAGGTATGAGCACTAACACAGCAACTTTTGAGCAAGGATTAGGAAGTATGTCAACAGCTGTTGAAGATAAGTTCTTGCCGTCAACAGAGGTAATGAAAGAATCTTTCGCTGGTTTAACAGAGGAATCAACTAAGTTCAGTGAAGAGTTAATGGAGAATAATAAGGAGTTTTTAGATTATGATAAAAATCTTCTTAAAGCAGCTGAGACATCAACAGCTTTTGCTGATATGATAACTAGTGTTGAAATTCCTGCGTTACAAGCTCAAGCTCTAGAATTATCTAATGTTAACGGTGGATTGGAGAAGATGATGAATTTGCAGAAAAAACTTAGAGGTGGCCGTTCTGATAGTGATTTTGTTAATATGGGTAAGGCAATGCAAAATGGTTTTGCTTTTGAAAAAATGGGTGCTGGGCTTAGTAAAATAACTGATAAAGCAACTGGCGATTCTCAATCATTTCAAGGTGGAAGACGTGTTGATGATTTCATTTACAGACCTGGACAGGCACCGATAAGTGTTAATCCTAACGACACTCTGGTAGGTTTTAAAGGTAGTAATGGTGCTGCTGGAGCTGCTGGTGGAATGACTATTAATCAAACTAACAATATTAGTGTTGGTGATCGTGCTGAGTTTGAAAGAATAATTAATGATAATAACACTAATCTTATTGATGAGTTAAGGAGGAATATATAATGGTAACAAATCTTAATAGTGTAACACTCACTCAAGAAGGTGTTCAAGTAACTATTGGAGCTACACGCCCTGAACGTACAATGGGTAATCTTATCACTGCAATTACAACTCCTAAAACTTTAGAGGGTGGTGGTAGTGGAACAACTAACATTGTTAATTTGAGACGTATTGAATCCAGATTTAATCTTGACGGGTATCTTGCTACAGGCCTTGCATCTTCAGATACTAATGGTAGCGCTCAACAGAAAGCAAGTGATATTATAACTATGTTTGAGTCTGGTAATGCTATTAATATGGTGTGGGTTGAGGGTGGTGCTTTCAGCGTTGTTCTTGAGAAGATGAGCGTTGAACATTTAATTGATGACGGTACTGAAGCTCAAGATGGAGAGGCAGAGTACGTTGTGAAATTCACTGCGTTGAGAGGTTCTGATTTAATATGACTGTTGGCTATGTTGTGCGAAAGGGAGCTGAAGAAATACCTATTATCTCTTTTGAAATTGACAAGCAAACTAGTCGTGCAATTAACATTGTTAAAGTTCAAATTCCAAGAGAGTATAATGGCAGTGTAATATTTAATGATGATTTAACACTTGGTGTTTACTCTGCTGATGAGGTTACTTTTACTAATGAGTTCAGTGGTTATGTGACTACTAAAAGACAGGAGAACGAGCTTAATATTACTATTGAAAGTTATGGTAGCATTCTTAACCGTATTAATGTAGCTGACGTTTACTATAATAAATCACCGGAATCTATTGTTGAAGAATGGGTTACTAACAACACTGATCTTACTTATGCAAGCACTGAAGTTTCAGGCATCACCATTGAAAAGTTTAAGATTAACGATCAAACTATTGCTCAAGGAATTAGTGAGTTAGGAAAGTTGTTGGATTGGCAGATAAGAACAGATAATGATAGGAATTTATTTTATGAACCTAGTGGTTTCACTCAATCAAACGCTGTTCTTGAAGTTGGAGTTAATTGCGTTCTTAACGGTAAATGGGATGAAGTGCCTGATCGTATAATTAACAAGATAATATTTGTCGGTGATAATCAACGTTTTAACACCCAAGACTTAGGTACTAGTGTTGCTGGAGGAACAAGTTTTCCTCTTACTTACAAGCCTGTTGGTAATGTTAAAGTTACTTTGGCCGGTGCTGAATTATTGGGTGGTGTTCAGGAAGCTAGTGGAACTTTTGATTATAAATGGGATTCTGATAATAAAGTTGTTATCTTTACTGACACAACAGGGAATGGTGATCCTATCATTGCTGATTACGAGTATGAAATTCCTGTGAAGATAACATCAACGAATGACCAATCTATTAGTGATAGTGGTGGGGTTCCTAAAGGAGTTTATAGTAAGAAAATAACTAATAAAAGTGTTAAGACTATGGCTGAAGCTAGAGATTTTAGTCAAACAGTTCTTGATAAGTTTAGTGAAGCAGGGCTTAAAGGAACTCTTCTTGCTAAGAATAGTTTAGATGTTGATGTTGGTCAGATAATAACTGTTAAGGATGATAATAATAGTGTTAATCAGAACGCTGTTATTCAACAAATTAAAGAGAAGTATCCTGACGGAATTCTTGATATTAGTGTTGGCAGTCAAGATTTTGAACAATTCGATTGGCAGGATGAAATTGAGGGTAGGTTAAGACAGCTTGAGGATGAACATGATAATAGTGATTTAATTCAGGAGTATCGTAGTGTTCAAGAAGAATTACAAGTAAACCTCACTAGAGATGTGAGAGCTAACACTCTTAAAGTTAATAGTAGTTGGATTTGGGGAAAGGCAGTTTGGGGAAGTGATAAGTGGGGTGATAGGCGTGATGGTGATAGTTTTCAGAATTATGACGGTGATTACACTTTTAGCAATGTATGGCTTGCATCAAGTGGCAGTGCTAATATCTCTAATCAAAAACTTTTGATTGAAGCTAGCGCTAATGATTTGCAAACAGCAAGTTTTAATGGTTGGAAGTTTGTTAATGATTATTCTTTATCTTTCGATGGCGTTAATGAATCTGTTAACACTAATTGTGATGTTGACTTGTCAGGTAGCGGTGCTTTCTCATTGTTTATGTGGTATAAGAATGGAGCTGGAAGTGGAAGTAATTATATTGCAAGTCAAACTCACGCTCTTAGCCCTTACGGTTCTGATTTTATTCTTGGTTATCAAAATGGTGGGTTATGGTTTAGAACTAAAACTATTGATGGTGGTAGTAAAATTTATGATGGCGGTTGGCATTTGACAGGTTTAACTTTTGACGGTACAACAGCAAGATTATATATTGATGGAGTAGAACAGGGTAGTGGAGTTACTCCTGTAGGTTTTGGCGGTATAGGTACTGTTCGTCTTATGACTCGTGGTGATGGCGGTACTTCTTTTGCAGGGGGAAAGCTTGATTGTGTAAGTATTTGGGATAAGGTTTTAACCCCTGCAGAAGTTACTGAATTATATGGTGGTGGTGGAGTGTTTGATTATACTACTCATTCAGCTGCTAATAATCTTATTGCTTGGTATAAGATGGGTGATGGGGATAATTTTATTGGTCCAGCTCCTTTTATTGTTAATGATGTTAAGAACACTTATAATGGTGTAACAGTTAATATGGAGTCTGCTGATAAAAATACTGATAGCGTTCCTTTAATCTCTTCACTTACCTCTTTTCTTTCTCTAACTGACGGTCAAATTAAAACTAAATTAGAAAGGTCATCAAGCGCTGGAACTGCTGCAATGGCTTTTAGAGTTAACCCTTCAGGAACAGCTTTTTATTATGTTGCTGTTGACATGGCAGCTAACAGCGTATGTTTAAAAGCTCGTACAGGAGGTCCTAGCGGTACTGTATTGATTGGAAGTGCAGATTACACTATAGGTGATAATGCTTTCATAAGGGTTTATTATGATGGTAATAGCTTTGTTATAATAGGTGATGACAAAACAATTCTTGAATTAACAGATGACACTATTGGCACTGCCGGTTTTAACGCTGTTGGAATGCAAAATGGTAGTGTGTTTTTTAATAATATTAAGTTTTTATCAGGAGATGATGATGTATAAAATGGAGGAATGATATTCGTGGTTGTTACAAGTTATCAGATTGGGGAGAGTAGAACATCAATATTGGATAAGTTTAATGTTGACATGCAGTATGGTGCTGTTGGAACAGTTAACACTCCAGCATTAAGTAGTGATACAAGTTTAGGTGGAGAGATACTGCGTAAGGCAAGACAAGAGGTTGTGCAATTAACAGATAATATTGTGGTGTCAAACTTTGTTAACAGTCAAGAAGCTAACGGAAGTGCAATCACAGAATCAGGATTATTCTTTGAAGCATCTAATGGTACTGTAAGACAAAGAGCAGTCTTGGGCACTGTGAATAAAACTAGTGATAAAGAATTATGGATTGATACAAGAATTAAAGTTAATATAACACAATAAAATGGAGGAATGATAGTTATGGTAGGAAGTGCAACTTACGTTTTTGAAGATGGAACAGCTGGTGAAGCAGGAAGTGTTAATCAAGATATTGGTGAGATAAGAGAGCAAATAGGTATGTTAAGCACTGGAAGCGGAACAGCTATAGGTTCTGGAATTGTTCTCACAAAACAATTTGTCAGTAATGAATTCAGAACAGGTGACTTCACTAAAGTTGATTTTATGATATGGCCAAGTAACGGAGAGTTTAACGGTCCAACGCAGCTTTCTGTTGAAGTTGGAAATCCTAATGTGGGAACAGCAACATTCACTAACTTTCTTGAATTTAACGCTTTAGACGGGAGTACAGATGTTGGCATGGGTTCATTTATTTTAGCTGAAGATAAAACTGATGGAAGTCTTGGAAGTGCTAACGCAGTTCTTGGAGGTATTATAGGTGCTAATATTAATCAAAGTAAGGTAGCTGGGGGTAACGGAACTATCAGGGTGGGGTTAGGTGCTGGTTGGATTGAGAAAAACTGGATTCTTCAATTAAAAGCGTCAGCTCCTGGAAGTGGAACTGCACGTGCATTGTGGGATGTTAGGAAAGTTAAGGGAGGTCAAAGCTAAAATGGTTAATGAAGTACCTGGAAGTTATAGTAAAGCATTCTTAAGAAAGTTCGGTCATATAGTTTTTGAAAGACAAATGCAACTAGCTGATAATGGCATATCAAACAAATGGTATATACGAAGTGGAGCTTCAAGTATTGACATTCAAAAATGGTTATTGCCACAAGTTAAAAGTAAAAAATTAATAGACCTTGTTAAACTTAATAAATGGGATGTTGCATGTGACAAAAGATTTCATGATTATGTAGCTCACGAAATATTAAAGTATGTTCGTAGTAGCATAAAATACACTAGTGATGTTGGAGAGAACTGGCAGACAGCAGAAGAAACTTTTGATCGTAAGCGAGGCGATTGTATTGCTAAATGGGAAGAAATAATAACTAAAGATGGAATTAAATCAGCTGAAGAAATAAAAGTTGGAGATATTGTTTTATCTTATGATTTTAATAAAAAAGATTATGTTTACAAACCCATTATAAATGTATGGAATAAAGGTATAAAAGATATTAAAAGAGTACATTTTAGGAATGGTCAACACATTGATGTTACTGAAGAACATCACATGCTTGTAAGACAACATCAGAAAAAATCTGAATATGTTAAAACAGATTTGAAAGATGTAGACTTAACAAGATGGTGGAAAAGAAAAGTACCAATAGCAATAAAAATACCTTATGAGGTAACAGCAGGAATAAATGTTTGGTTGGATGAAGACTTAATGTTTATAATAGGACATTTCTTAGCAGAAGGATGGCATGGAAAAGATGGTAAAGTAGGTACTTGTGGTTATGAAATAAATGAATATATTATCCCTTTACTTGAAAAAAAAGACATACCTTTTACAGAAGGAAAGAATAATAGTGGAGTTCCAACAATCAATTTTTTAAAAAGTGATTTCAAACATTATCTTAGAACTCTCAAGAATAATAGTTTTGATATTCATTTACCAGAACATATATTTCATCAGTCAGAAAATAAGTTAACTGCTCTTCTTAATGGATTTTGGTTAGGGGATGGTCATAATGGTAATTATCCTGATAAAAGAGGGTGGGCTTCTAATAAACAAGAAGTGTATTCTACAAGTAGTCAGCAATTAGCTGAAGATATACAACGGATTGGATTACATATTGGTAAAACATTTCATATCTGGAAGCAAGAAAATCATGGTGGTTTGGGAAATGAACCTATTTGGAGAATAACTTATAATCCTAAAAGTCATTTTTTAAAAGATTTTGGATATTCTAAATTAAGTGAAGTTAGTATAAGTTATATTGAGGATTTAGGAAAACATCAAACTTATGATTGGGAAGTTGAAGATACACATAATTTCTTTTTTAAGAATGGTATTTGTACAAGTCAATGTGAAGATGGATCTATACTATTACTAGTTCTTGCTTCTATTGCTGGAATACCGCATAATCGTATACGATTACAATGGGGTAAGGTTGTTGGCGGAGGTCACGCTTACATAATATACAATGATGATATAGGCTTGGAAAAAGTGTTAGACTGGTGTTATTGGTATACTTCAATAATAATTAGGTGTAGGAAATGGTTCGGTCTTGAAAAGAATTATATTAATACTTGGGGCCTTGCAAGAATTAAAAAGTGAATGAGTTGATTAAGAATGGCAAAGATTGATGTTGTATTACAAGAGTTAAGAGATTTTAAGGATGAACAGAAAAGAATGTTTGAAAGATTTAACGAACAGAACAAGGAAGATCATGACAGTATTAAAACAGGACTTACCAATCATGAGATTAAAATAACTCATAACACTGAGTTTAAGAATAAAATTATCGGAGCTCTTATAGTGATTAGTGCATCAGTGTTTGGTTTAGCTATTAAAGCTTTCTGGGGAGGAATTTAAAATGAAAAATGAAAAAGAATTTTGGAAAAGCAAGACTTTGTGGGCGAATGCTTTAATTGTTGTTGCAGGAGTAGCTGTTGGCTTTTCAGACATGTTAACTGCTGGAAGTGTAATTACAGTTCTTGGAGTTGTTAACATGGTGTTAAGAATTATTACAACCACTAAACTTAGTTAATTAATTTATTCTGGTAGTTCCATTAGTGATAATGATTCTACCAGTATCTTTCATTATCAGAATTCTACTATCAATCTTTGGAGTGCTTACTGTTGTAAACACTTTAGTGCTGTTAACAATTCCGTCAAAAGCGTATACTGTAACATTACTTGTTCCAATAGGAAGATTAAAAGGAATGCTTGGATTGAATGTTCCGTGAGTTATGCCATCAGCAATGTAATGATAAACTAATGGTAGAATGCTTGACTGCCTTACCGGACGTATATCAAGAGCTAACTTGTTGGTTGTGTTTGTTGTTATATTGATTGGCCCGCAATCATCACTTGGTACAGTAATTGTTTCTTCATAATAATTCCCTTCATCATTAATACAATATTGATTGTTAGAACCACTATCACTTATCCCACCAGTTATTGCATACCTAAAATGATTAAGACTAATATTATTATTATCAGCTCCACTAACTAATTCAATATAATACGGAACTCCATTACTATCATTATTAAATATATTGCCTTTAATAATATTATCATCTGAACTTATTGACATTGAATGATTTAATTGATTCCACACACTGCTAAACTTAATGTAAGGAGGGTCAGCATAAGGACTTATAATGCTTGAAGCTGTTGCAGTGTTAAAAGTGTAATCACTTACTGCACCATTACCTGTCATATAATTTGCTTCATCTAAATAACAAGTACCGCCATAAGCACCTGCAACAACAGCACAACTAAGACTTGGAGGTTCTTCAACCCAAGCAGTAGTGAAAGGAATAGCCGCCGCTGGAATATCAACAAGCCATAATCTAAAATCATTAAGGCCTGTTACTAAACTAGTAACGTCAGTGTCATTAGCTGTTATTAAAACAGTAGACCCTAATGCTGAATTAATCACTATATGAATTGTGTTAAAATTATTACCGCCAAAAGTTGCAAATGATTGTCCTGCAAGAAATTGGTTTACAAGAATTGCATTGCCAACTTCAGTGAAAGTATTATTTATAATACTCCAATTAAAAGCATTACTTGATAACCTAACTCCATCACCACTTACATTAATGAAAGCTCCGTTAGTGAATGTTCCGTTATGATCTGTTACTACAAATCCATTACTGCAATTCTGTAAGGTAACATTATTAAAAAATGTTGATGCAGTAGCTACACTAATACAATCACCCCCACCACGAACAAAACCATCATAGAATGATATGTTATTAGATGTTGAACCTCCAGTTATTATCCCGCCATTAACACTGTTATTAATGTTTATCTCAAAACTTGATATTGTAACATTCTTATTTTCACTTCCTGAACTTATTGAAACAGCCCATTCAGTGCTAGCTCCTGTTGAGTTAATGATTAAACCGTTAATAGTAGCATTATTTAAAGTATCTGTTGATAAACAATAAGCAGATGTTTGACAATTAAATATACTTGTGTTAGTCATATTATAATTATTCCCACCAAATACCATGGCAAAAGCAGTAGCTGATGAATTAATAGACCTAAGATTAATTGTTGTAACATTATCACCAACTGAATGAAACGTTCTAAATCCTATTCCTGTAACATCAATAAGCTTTATGTTTGACGCTCCAGTATTTATATATACTCCTACTCCAAAATCTTTAATAGTGCAATTCTGTATTGTAACATTATCCACTGCTGTAATTTCAATACCATAATCTCCAGCTCCCTTATCACCTTCAAGAATTGCTCCTTTACAATCCACCACTACATCATCTTGATTAATGTATATTGCGTTTTCCGTGAAATTATAAACATCTTTTGTTGTTACATTAAAGTTTGTTGAATTAATAATCCAGTAAGCAGGATTGCTATCATCAACAGCATCAAAAATAACATAATTTCTACCACCACTCTCATCACCTTTCTTTCTTATGGTAAAACCATTATTAGCACGACTCTCATTAACCCATTCATTAAACCAATCAGTCCATAAAGTGTCAGTCCAATTATGATAACGGCTTGTGCTTGCCTGTGTGTTTGTGAAAGTCCAGCTAATATTAATAAGGTCATAGTCAATTATTGACTGATTACAACCAGGTTCACCAACCCATGGAGTTCCTAAAGCATTAGAAGTATTTGCCCAATTAGCATCACTGGCGTTCCATTTATTAGCATCAGTTATTCTTGAAAGATATACAGTATTATCAGTAGATGTTAAATCTCTTTTTGTCACTTGGAACATCCAGAAATCTTTAACACTTAATGTTCCTTGCATCACATCATTAAATAATGTTTTATTTAGTATTCTAAATAAAGCTCTTTGAGTTGTACAAGCTGTGAAATCATCACCAATTAAGTAATCATTATTCTTACCTGAAGTACCATTACACCCACTTCCTTTACCCATGAATCCTGTTTCAGTCCTGGCTTCTGTATCTATCCTGATTGTTGTAGCATTAACATTAATTGCGTCAATGAATGAATAAAGTCCTGATGTTGTAATATCACATCTATCTTCACTGCCACTCCCAGTCCATTCAATACAAGCAATAAGACTGTTAGAGAAGTTTCCGCTAACATTATAATTTGTTGCTTGAACAAGAATTGAACTGTTAAGTAAGAGAATGAATATTACAATTATAAGGATTACTTGTGCATGCCATTTCATTTTATTTCAATAAGGTATTGTGCGCATTCAAAACTGTTAGTTACATTACACTCTTGATTTGATAAATAGAATTTACCGGACCTGTTATTCTCTTGTTTTACTGTGAACTCACAGTAACCGTTTTCTTTCATACAAAGCATTGGAATGCTTGTTTGCACTCCTTCAAAATTTATGCTGTAAGTTTTATCAGACTCCCAAACTCCTTTTCTAACAAGACTAACCATTTTACAAGGTTCCTTGCTTGTAGAATCACATATTAGTAAAGCGTCAGCAGCACTTCCAGGACTCTGAATTTCAATCCAACCACTCTTACACACTTTATTAGGCATAACATTATTAGTGCATTTACCATTAATTAAACCATAATATTTAGATAGTGTATCGCAATGATAAGTGAAGCTTCTATCCTCGCAATAATGAGTGTCTTCTGGTTGCACGTTAAAACCAAGACTTACAAGTAAGGTTAATGTTATTACTGCCAGTCCAACATCCTTAATTGTTTTAGTTTCCATTAGTCACCCACCCTAAAAAGATTTAAATTCACAGTATGTATAAGCATATCTCTATTAGTATTCTCATTTTCTGCTTGAATACTGACATTATCACCATCATCTAAATCAATCAAACAACAAACTCCAACATTGCCAACAGCAGTTGCAGCTTCTCTCCTTGCATAACAATCTCTATGCTTTGAAACATTATAATTATGAACTACAGCAACACCATAAAGCCCACCATTAGCCTGACTTAAAAAACTCATAGTTAAACATGCTTTATATAATCCAGAAATCTTTGCAGTTAAATAAGTTCCTGTGACTGCTCCACCATCAGTAAATGTAAAACCATTTAAATCCCCTGCAACAAGATTTGTAATATTATAATAAATATCTGATGCGTCAATATCAAAAGTCCATGGTGCGTCAGATGCTGTATAATTCCACATCTCACCATAAATCTGATTACCAGTAAAATTACCAGTTATATTAAGATCACCATCCATAACATCCCCTGTGTTAAATAAATAAATATCTTCTATTTGAGTATCATTTAAACAATCAGAACAAGCAAGATCTGTGGAATTTCCTTTAAAGAATAAGAAAGTTGCATTAAAACCAGTACCGTCAAGATTACTTTCTACATTAATATCAGATAGGCCTGAAATATTATGCACAAATAAGTTAGTGAAATAACCTTTATTCCAGAGATAATCAATAGCACCTATTGATCTTGTATTATTATCTCCCGGTAATAAACTTGTGTTAAAAGAATGATTACGAGCACAACTCCAGTTAAGGTTTGTTCCGTCATCAAAGATTTCACACGCACGATTAAATGTGGTGTTGCCAATTGTAAGATTATTATTTACTTGAATGTTCTTGCTATTATTTAGCATGTAAAAGTTTTTCATTTGAATGTCACCATAAGGAACCCATTCATTTGCTATAGCAAAATATCCTGTTATACTAAGAAGTAATACAGCTATTATAATCCATGTTATTATCCTTAATTTCTTATTCATCATCATTCACACGTTATAAAATATGCTGATTGTTTGACTGTCAAACACGGCTTGACTTACAAAAGTTATTGTTTTAGCACTATTATCAATACTGTACTGTGTTGTCTCAACTAATAGCACTCCGTCAAGGTATACTTCTACAATGTCCACACTGTTAATTGTTGTAAGAGTGTACACTCTAGTGCTATCACCACTGCTTCCACTGCCAGCGCTTCCAGCAAGATTTTCTCTTAATCTGGTTGTCTTTACTGCTGTCGTTCCATTATCACTTATTATCACTGCGTGAACTCGCTGATAACTTCCGCTTGTGCTGGGTATGCTTGTCACCATTTTCTTATTTGTGTTAATATATTCTTTTCTTCTTCAGTTAAATGATTTTTATTTAAAGTATTATATATTCTTTTTTTATTGAACATTGTACTTAAATCGGAGCAATCACTATTCTTTCTTTTTACCATTTTTTTACGAGCACTAATCCTTCCTGTTCCCATTTTTATAATTAAACTTCTATACAATTATTACAGAATTTTCTGTAATTATCATCTTTAAATTCTTTTTTACATTCTAAACAATTAATCATTTTATTACTCATTTTGATTACCTCATCATATCTTTATTATTTTATTACCTAAATTCATCAATCGTATTTTATTATTAAATAATTCTTCATTAGGTATGATTGTTTTATAAGTGAAGTCAGTGCTTTTAAAAAAGAATATTGTTTCTTCCTGTTCTGTTTTCTGAAATATTCTAGGCGGAGCAGGATTGTATTGTTTATCTTCATTAAATATTTTTATAAACTTATCAATATCAAGCATAACAGAATCCTCTTTACTCTCAAACAATTTCATGCCTTGTTCTTTAAGAGTTTCTTTTCCAGCACCAGTAGGACTCATACCACGACTAGTTGCACTGGCAAGTTGTTCTTCTCTTTTACCAGCTCTCTTATCTGTTTGGTCTTGACTGTCATTAGCTTGATCCCTGCCTAATTGATTGTTCATTCCAACACCCATCACTTCTATTTGTTCTTCAGGTTTCTTTTCAATATCATTATCTGAAAGGCCAAGCTTCCTTAATGTTTTAGTCTTGCTTAATTGCATTTCATGAATGCCAAGTAATTCATTGACCATTTTCATATTGTTAAGTTTGAGTTGTTGAGCTGTTTGAACTTGAACGTCATGCTGAACGAAAGTATTATCAAATATTATTCGCACTCCAAAATGAGGAATCCATAATTGAGTGTTCATTGTTTCAGCAAAACTTTCTTGCATGAACTCAATGTTCCTCCAATAACCTCTCTCACTATTACCGCCACCATCATCTTTAGTGTTGGTAGCCTTAAAAATGTAAGGAATGCTACTTTTAGGTATCTGCCATTGTAAAGCTATAAGACCTGTAATGTATGTTCCTAAATCACTGAACTGCATAGTGTCCATTTGATCCAAGCTTTCAACACTAATATCACCATTAAGGAGTAAGTTGCCGTGCTTGTTTTCTGCCAGTTTATACTTCATAAGTTGTTGTTCTAACCTTTGAAATGCTGGATCACTTAATCGTGTGTCTTTAGCTATGAACAGTTTATCTGGACTTCCACCGTTCATGTGTAAGCTAAGATTATTCTGCCACATTTGCCTGAGTAATTCTAATTGTATTATTATTGATTCAACCGGAGTGAACCCGCTTACTTTACCGTCAACATCCATCATAGTATAATGAATAATTTCCTGTGTGCTGAATTGTTCTTCACGACCAGCTACTCTTTGAGTGTAATTACTCACCTCCCATTGATCGTAAATAATCTCCATAGTTGATGATGCTATACTACGATACTTTCTCGGACTCAACACGTCCTCACTAATACCGTTAACGTCAGCAAGTCCTTCTTCACCCTTCATTTCAGTGAGTATTAGCTTGTTTAAACCACTCTTTTCCTTACCCTCAATATTATAATTCCTATCCAACACTTCTTTTAATTTAGCTTGCACTTGCTTTTCAGTGAGCTTTCCTTTCCAACCAAAAGCTTCACCAGTAATTAATTGGTCAATGATTTGAGCAAGCATAATCTTACGAAGTTCAACTTCAAGACTGAACCGATTAGCTTTCATCATTTTATTACGGTTAGTGTCGTCAGGGTTCACGCTTTCAAAATGCCATTTATGAACGACATCACGAGCAACCTTAGTTGCAAGACCAGTTAATTCTGGAATACGATTATACCAAGCCATTAATTCTTTCTTACGTTTAATTTGATTAACACCGAACATGCTGGTGTTAAGAGAAGTAATAATTTGATTAAGCATGGGCAGGTGACGGCTTACATTGCTTGATTGTTGACTTCCTATGCTAGTAAATATACTGGCAAGCATATTAACCATACCACATCACCTGATTGTATTCCATTTATTTCATTGCCTCAAACATTCTTTTAATTATTTCAATGAACAGCCATACACTGATTCCTGCCAAGACTGGAGTAAAATGGTTTGGGGACCATCCAATCAAGGCAAGGAATGCAGTCGCTGCCAAGCCTATAATCATTGTATCAACTAACCAATTAAGAAACACGTTGTAAGGATTCACTGGTGTGACTTCCTTAAGGGTTCTGGCATCCATCTGCATGATGAGGTTGTGCCAGTGACTTATTTTATTGTACGGGTATTTTATCAAGTGACTGATTTTATTAGCCCAAACTATGGTAATAGTTTTAATCTTTATAAATTTAACTGATAGTTTTTGTATCATTTTTCTTTCACATCTTCCAAAGCACACCTTATAGCATGACTAACAAGCACTCTAAATACTAAAGCCCATCCCAAAGTTAAAATGTACGAAGCCCAACAAATAAGTATTTCTCCCCAATTCTTCTCAATTTTCATCTTCTTCCTCCATCAATCTCTTTTTTGCATTAAAACAATCACCGCAACCAGGACAATAATAAAAATCCTTTCCCTTCTTTAAAGTATAATGATTGCAAACAAAATCACATTTCTTATCATGTAGTATTACTGTCATTTTGCACCCTCTTTAACTTCACTCTTGCTCAAAGCATCACTAGTCTTCTTATACCGACCCATAACCAAATCCTTCAAATCCTGCTCGCTCAAACCATCATTCTCTAACGCCTTACGCAAGTAAACTTCCTGACGCATGTGCTCTTTAAGTTGGTGAACTTTAATCTCTCTCTCAACCCTTAACAACTCTACAGGATAGGTTGTGCCGTACCATTTCATAGTAATGTTAGCACCTTTATTAGTTAATTGCTTGTCTATCTCTTGTAATTCAGTGCTGGTGTAAATTCTTGCAAGAACACTGTTAACAAAATTCTGTTGTCGTTCCAAACACTCTCTTAACTTACCGCTAATTATTTCTTGTACTTCTCCCAGTCTTGGTTGCACTGCTTTTGCTTTACTCCAATCAATCTTTTTCTTTGTTGTCTTTTTCATTCTTAATCACCTTTCCTAATTCATTATTCAAACCAGCATTAAACAAGTTAGTCATACCCTGAACGCCATCCTGTTGCATCTTAAGAGTCTTTGCCATTTCACCGCTGAAACTTCCCGGACCCAAATTCTGCATTGCAATAGTTTTAGACTCCTCTAATTCTTTAGCTGTCTTCCACGCCTTTAACTCTTTCAACTCCTTCAACAACACTTGTCTTTCCTGCTCAGGAGTCTTTCCTGTTTCAGGCTTCCAAACTTTACTTCCAATAAATTTAAGAAAGAAATCAGGATTCTGCTGATTAGTGCTTAAATAAATAGGGTAATCTCCACTCTTCGGAACCTTATCAGCTTCCTCTTTACTCACCCCGTAATGATTCATCATAGCATGAGTGAATCTAAGACAACTGAAGTTAAGCCATTCACGGTCAACAGTGTCTTCCGCTGCTTCAGTAAGTAAAATATTAATTATGGTTTCACGATACTTATGACTCTTATTATTCTTTCTTGTTCTCTCATAAAATCCGTCTGGAGTGTCACCTTGAATTTTCTTACCGCCAGGATTCATAGTCCAGTAAAACTTCTTCCACATATCCTCCAAACCTTTATTACTTGCCCAGAAAAACATTCGAAGAATATTATTGTGAGCTTGTGCTGGAATCTCATCCAAACTACGCACCAAATACTTATCCAAATACTTATCCACACATTTTAGTAATGGATATGCTAATTTAGCTTTAACAATCATGTGAACTCGAACAAATCGTTTACGACCCTGATCTGACTTTTGAACGTACTTGTTAGCTTTATTTCTTAACCATCCCTGTACTTTAGTGTCTGGTGGTGCTGGTCGGAATATTGTTTGTTTCACTGCTTGTTGCATGTCTTCTTCTTTTATTCCTTCAGGAATCTCTACCTTTAATTGTTTCATTATTCTTTCACCCCGTAATTATCTTGCTCTGGCCGTTCACAAATAGCGTACAATTTATCAGTTCTTGGATGCTGAAACATCTGACCAACCCGTAAATGCTCACAATACCTACCAGGATTGTTAGCTTCTTCATGCGGGTAAATCATGCACGTTTTAACACCGTAAAATGTTTCTGAACCAACACTCCCTTCCTTACATATATCACATAATGCGTCTATACTTATCATACTTGTATCATCATCATCTTCACTCATATCATACCACCTCTTCTTTTTTATTATCCGGCAAACTCTCGTAAATCTTATTCACCAAAGGACTACGCTCCTCATTAACTAAATTCTCAAACTTATCAAGATTAAAATAAACATAAATACGGCCAAGAACCCAAATACCTATAAGAGCAAAAACAACAAATATTACAGTACCAACAGGGTGATTACGAAAGTCAACGTTAAACATTTTCAAACCCATAATGATTAGTCCAGCGTCTCGTACAAGACCAAAAATCCACCCTCCAATCCTATCTTTTCCTGTTATGAAGTAATATTTTTGTTTGAAAAACCAGTACGCAATTCTTGCTTTTCTTGTTCTTAAATGTTTCGGATAATTCATTCTCTTCTTCCCTCACTGCAATTACAATACCTTATTATCTCACTAACATTCAAATCCGGTAAACTAAGACCGGTCATGTTAGGCTGTTCACTTCTTGTACCGCAAAACTCACCAATAGAATGCAACAACATCGGTTTAATCAAAAAACTATAACCACCATTATACATTCTACTGATAAAACCCAAAGTTATATCCTCACCATTAATGTTAAGCTGACTATAATACCCCTCCATTCCAGGCAAGCCATGACCGTTAATAACACTTTCAGCATACGCAAGTTGTTCTTCGGTTGTTTTAATATTACGATCATAACTAATATAATAACCAACAGCCATTCCTATTAGTAATGCTATCACACATATACTGTAATATTTTATCTTTTCATTATCCATTTTAAATTATTTTTATTGATGGTTCTATTATTAAAGGAGAATCCGCTAAGTGAATCATAGCACAAGTTGAATCCATACAATCATCCAAATCTTTCTCGTTCTCATGATGAATCATAAGATAACCACGCACGCTCTTTCGCACTTCTAAATGTCTTGCTTGATACTCCCACTCCTTACACTTCACACGATGCAGTAATCCTTTTTCCATAAAATACTTCATTCGCTGAAACATACCGCTCTTGGACGGTCCACTGAATGTAATGTCTTGAGCTCCAACACCAACCGCTTCAAACAACGGTTGAATACCGGAGTTACCTGTGACATCAACACCGAACACTGGACGTATACCTTCTATAGTCCATTCAGCAAGGTGTTCTTTAACACTTTTCTCGTAATGCCATCCGTCACCGTCACTTATTGGAACACCAACAACACGAGTAAGAGGATAACCTACTGGGTAAACGTGAATTATAGGAATATGAATGTGTTTTAACTTGTCATTATCCTCATCAACCTCAACAAAACCCCCCACGAGAACACTCTGGTCGTGTTTAGCTCCAACATCCAAGAAAAAGAAAGGTTGCTTACCCACCATACTAGTATCATTAAGTGAAGGGTCATAACTTTTCTCTATTTCTTCAGCAGTGAAATAATTACGATCACTAATACTACGTATTGCTGCAACAGTAGATTCAAATTCTTGACGGTTCAACTCATGCTTTAACTGGTCGTATTCTTCCTGAGTGTTGCCTGGTTTATCCATGTAATTAAACACGTAAGTCTTCCATTTAAGAGCTCCTTTAGTTGTCTTCTGTCGTTCAAGGTCAGCAACAAAACTATCAGCACCGTTAGGATTACTAAATATAGTGATGTTTCCTTTTGTAGTGTAAGTTCTTGGTTGAGCTATCTGATTAAAAAACCATCGGATGTCAACATCCCAATACTCAAACTCATCAAGATTAAGCTCGTGCAAATCATAACCAAGAAGGCCTTCCGTGCTTGGAGCGCAGATAAGCATGTTAGTGTATTTAACATTTCCTTTCTTATCTTTAATATCACAAGTTACAACACTCATACTATCCGCACTTCCTTTTTCTTCATTCCAATTAACGTTACGAGCGGTGTTTAATAATCCTTTAACCCTTCTCATCTGAAACAATGATTGAGGAAGACTCTTACTTACTATTGCTTCATTATGTGCCTTGCCATTATCCATCATAAGATTGTAAGCTGCTTTAACATCTAGTGCCAAACTTTTTCCTGACTGATTTGAGCTTCTGAATATCTTAAATCTATGAGGATCATTAAGTATTTTATCTTGATAAGGATATAACTCTAAAGGTTTTCCGTCAACACGAAAGAAGAGGTATGAGAACATTGTGATGTCTTTGAAAGCTTCAGCTAACTCTTCTTTACTTGGTTTTTCTTTGTTAATAAGTTTTTCTTTTAATCTTTTAGCTGTTACTATTTTACTTTCGTATTCTTGTTTGTTCAAACTACTTCGATCAATTATTCGCGTCATTATAATCTCCTGGTTAATAATTCTAATTCAATTGTTCTTAACATCATTTCACACATTATTACATGTTCTTTTGATTCTGGAAAATGTTTATTACAATGGTTTGCATAACATTTTAATGCAAATAATTTTAATTAAAAATTCATAATCCCAACTCCTTTAGTAATTCTACAAGAGCATCATAATTACAATCACCATCATCATGTTCAGTAATCTTTTTATTAATAGCATCTTTCACTTTCTTTTTCCAATTCATATCTTCTAAACTATTCAATGTAGCATCCTTACTTAAAACAAAATCCATTCCATAATTACATACTGGACAATTTGCTACACCAACAACTTTAATCTTATCCTCTATAGGATACTCTATCTTTGGCCTTTGTGTATTCGTTAGTGGAATATCTCTTACTGATTTCTCATTACATCTACATTTCATAAGTTCGACCCTTTAAATTTCATTTCTATAATATCAATAATTAGTTGTTGTTTTTCTTTAGGAATATCTCTTAATTTAATATGTTCAATAATATTATTTTTAATTTCCTTCACTTTCTGTTTTGACAAACAATGTTTAATTAAACTAGATTTTTCTAATCCTATTTCACAATTTAACATTGGATTATCTTCTTCATAACAATCTTCTGGATTTTCTGTTATACAATTCCTAAATGCTAATGGAAACTCTTTTTCAAATGTCATAAGTTCAACCTCTTCAGAACTCTGCCACGCCAAGTGTCATTAATGAAAAAACCCATTGGTTTAACCTCATACTTTAATGCTTCCATTTTAATCTCGTACTCACTGCTTCCAGTAACGAATCCTACGAAGAATCCTTTAGTGTCAACGCAGGCTCGAATCCATGTTGTTCCATTATACTCCGGTTCTTTACGAATCATCTTAACTGTCATCTTCTACCTCTTCAAAATCAGCATCAACAACAACCTCATCTTCCTTAAGATTAGAAGCCATTATCTCATGAATATCAGAAAGCTTTAAATTATTATAACCAACATCAATCTTCTTCACAGTCTCTCGTTCAACCTGCTTATCACCATACTTCAAAGCCTCTTTCATAACACCCATCCACTCATCCCTGAATCGGCTTACTCGGTTAGTCCAAAACTCAATTTCTTTCTTAACCTTTGATTGAATAGCTTTACTAAGCTCAAACTCAGCTTCCTGCAATCTAACGTAATCCTTAAGCTGTTGAGATTGTGTTATCTGACGGTTCAAGTGTAATTGCCATTGATTAAAACTTGTTTTCTTGCCCATGTCTGGACTCATACTGACTAGCCACACTTGTCTTTCAGTACACATTCCTCCTTTATGATGGTTTTGTTTTGGATCGTGTCCGGGACCGTGTTTAAAACTGTAAGGGCATAGGCTGGTGTTTTTCCATTCGCAATTATGACAGCCGTAGAATTTCTTCACTTCGGTTGGCATTGTTTCTTTTGCCTTGTATGGTGTTACTTCACTCATTCTTTTAGTTCCTCTTCAGTTATGTTAAAGAATTTTATTATAAATACTATTGGACAATCCATTATTATAGTGTCTTTTAATGAAGGATTAAAATTAGTTTCTTCTGAAATATATTCCGATTCCTTATATTTTAAATATTCTTTAAACCATTTAATAGCTTCCTGTCTTAACTCTTCAAGATGTTCTTCAAAAACAATCTTTTCTGAATCTTTATCTCTAAAATCAAATGCTCTAAAATCCTTTAATGTTTTTAATTCATCAATAATCTCACCAACCCTATGTGATGAATTCAATTCATTTAATGTTTTTACCATTTTTTCTTTTATTTTTTGGAAACTACCTACTTTAGTGGGTAGAGCAAGTCATTTTTGTTCATCAGGCAATTTCCAATTAACTTCAGTCATATCAAGAACACCACCTTGACTTATAACCACTTCTTTATCACCATAAGGCTCAACCTCTTTAAAACTACCTTTCTCCACTGTATCAGCCCATCTTTCAGTTTCAGCAATCCAAGAACAATTAGAAAGCACAAACCAACCATTAAAAACCTTCTCAAGCTTTCCTGTATAAATCATAGTTACTGTTCTAATAAGATAACTCGCACCAACCTTAAAAGGAGTGCCTTTAACAACATTAGTTATATTCTTTATGCTTTCTTTTTTTTCCAATCTATTTTTTAATTCTTTAATACTCATATCTTCTATATCCATTTTTTATACCTCTAATTAATATGACTTTAACCCTGACCTTGAACATGACCATGACCATGACCATGACCATGAACATGACCTTGACCTTG